>BNJS01001069.1_pt1 | contig 58096 bp, 83 predicted proteins | sample 8540461 | NCBI WGS metagenome assembly BNJS01 (sample SAMD00202454, study PRJDB9452) | human saliva metagenome | isolation source: human saliva | place: Japan
AAAGTAGTCAATGATAATCAGTTTCGCTTTTCTTATCATCAGAAAAAGAGGGTGGAAGATTGATGAGTGTCAATGGCACGATGGAGGCTGGACTAAATATGGATTGTAATAATGAAAACAGCAAAACAACTCATAGAAGACGAACTTCACAAAACAATTCATCAACTTAAAGAAGTTCTCTTTTGCAAGAGGAGAAACAAGCACTTGTAAGCTATAAAAAGGAGTTAGAACAGCTATTGTTTCTCAAAAACTGTCAGATACTTATCATTTGGAACCCGCAGCTATAGAGAGGATTATAGTATTGCTACCACCTCGTACAGATTTTTCTAATTTTCGTCTTGTAGATGATGCTGAAACAGAAGAAAAACAATGGTGGGAGGAGTTAGGATAGAAAATGAACCCATTTGGCTTTGTGAGAGGAGATATTTTGATTAAAAAGATAATTTAAAAATATAAATACAATGAAAGATATATCTCAAATATTAAAAATCTGATATAGACATAAAAAGATGTAAAACAAGAAAAATGGTATTTTTGCTGTATGAATGACCATTTTTGTTAGTGGAGACAATCAAAAAATATATGAAAATGTATGATTGGATGTCTTTTCTTTTATGATTTTTGGAGAAAAATGGATAGGAAAACTCAAGTATGGAAATGGCATTGACCGCCTACGTACGGAATTGATGAGCCGCTTGGAATGGAAGAATGCTATTTCAGTGCTTTTATGTTTCCATAGGTACAGGGCAGACTTGTGTTATCTACCCCAAGGGATTGATTTGAAAACGATAAACCTTGTAGGGGCTGATATCTCGATGGGAATGCTCAAAAGATGTAAAAAGCAGTGGCAAAAGAAAACAAACCTTACCCTTGTGCAGTCTCCCGCCGAGGATTACCTTTCGCCGATAACGCGTTTGATATTGTTTTTCACATCGGAGGCATCAATTTTTTCAACGATAAAGCCCTTGCCATGAGCGAAATGCTCCGAGTAGCCAAACCAGGAAGCAAAGTTGCTTGTGCTGATGAAACAGCCGACTTTGTGGAGACCCAATACAAGAAAAAGCATCTTTTCTAAATCCTATTTTGAAGGCAAAACGGTTGATTTGAACGCCATAGAACAGTGTATCCCAGCATCAGTGACTGAAAAGAAAACAGAATTGTTCTGGAATAACAAGTTTTATGGAATTACTTTTAGAAAAACCAACTAAATGAGTTACATAACCTTTAGGGAACAAGCTCATAGAGCAGAAAAGTAAAGCAATATCTGAAAAAGAAACACGAAGACCTTCTTGTAAAAGAGGAAGGAGGTGTTGGTCAAAGAAGAAGGAGCGTCTTTGATTACCAAAAATGCTCATTCATAACGATAATTTACACTCGGAGGATTTAGCCGACTTGCAAATGTTCCCCAATATAAAGGAATTAGAGTTGCTATCGGAGAATATTACTGATTTAGAATCCTTACCACCCTTTGGAGAAGCTACAAAAACTCTATTTGAATGTCAAGGCAACAGATTATACGCCCCTTGCCAGGTATAAAAAACTGTAAAAAGTAGAGGTTTATGACAGTGGCGTGAGTGATATAACTCCTTTTTGTGAACTTTCCAAGCTAACAGTGTTGAAAACTATCGTGTAATAAGCTCATTTTCTTTAAAAGGAATCGCTAAATTACAAAAACCTTACCGAACTTTGGTTGGATAGAAATCAAATCACCGATATATCCCCTTTGGCGTGGTTGCCCAATCTTGAATATTTGCAGTTAGATAGGAACCACATCAGAGATTTATCTCCATTGAAAGCCCTTAAGAAGCTCACCACCTTATATTTGTATCACAATGAGGTAAAAGACCTTTCTCCTTTGAAGCATTTATCTTTAGAGGAATTGAACTTAGAGCAAAACAAAATAGAAGACCTTAGCGATTTGGTAGGGTATGGAGACCCTCCGGAACTTAAAGATATGTTTTAACCCTATAAAGGATGCCTCTCCTTTGCTGAAAAATGCCTTATTTAGAGTTTGTTTGTACAGATGCTGAGGATATCTACTTGCCTTTAGAACGTTACCTCGGTAAAATTGTAGTAAGAGAAGTCTTTGGAGGGCAGTACCCGAACTTTGAAGAAGCAGATACTTATATATTTAGTAAAAAGAATGAAAAATGACCTTATTAGCCTCTTTGTTAGCGTTGTTTTCTTGCAAAAGAGCGACAGAAGAGCGTAAAAGCCACAGAAGCCTTTTGCGATACCCCTACTTACCTATGAATATTGTGGGGAAAAGGATGGTTTTCAGTATTTCTTATTAGGCAACCAATGGGAGCGTAAAAGTGTTCAAAATAAAAAAGCTCAGATACACATTGATCCTCAATATGCTTTTACGCTGATCCCTCTTTTGAGCCTAAAAATACCTATTACCCCCGTTGAACAAGAAAGAGTCTTTGCCGAAATCCCCTATGAGTGGACAAAAACTCTATTTGTATAGAGAGATATCGTACTGCGTTATTTCCTTAGCTGCTCTGACCTACAAACAAGAAACGAATACCCATCCACCTACCTATATGATGAGGAGTACTGCAAGTCAGCCAGGACGCCAGAAGCATACCAAGAGGAACGCGCTTACTATATAGGATTGTGCAAGAGGAAACAACTCCTTCATTATCAGTATATAGCGCGAAAGCAGTTAGTAGAGAATACCGAATGATGAATAAGGAGGTATACAGATACTATTGATTTTCTTTCTTTTTCCTCAGGTATAGGATACACACGAGAAAAGACACTATTCCTCTCAATGGATATTGAGGAAGAGTGAGTCTATAAAGTACGACTTGTTTTCCCTTCAATGGAACAAAACCCATGTTTGTACAGTAGCAAGGACGTAGACGCCAGAGAAAAGAATGACTTGCTTTTATGATCTCTCAGTATCTTAAGCAAAGCATCCTTAAAAGTCCTTAGGAAGGATTGGAGGGAGAAAGCGACCCTCCTTTCCAGTGTGGAGAAAAGGACGGAGTGTGTAGTGCTTGTTCGCTTTGTGTGCTTCTTCTCTGCAGAGCAGAAAAAGAGGTGCAACGCTGCTATGGAGCAGTTCCCAAACTGATTCCTGCACAACAGTGAAAGCCCGCACGCTCACTTCTATCGCTGCAGCATTAGGGTTTGATTAGTTTGTATGGCTTTTCTTCTTCTGTGCTTGTCGTCTGAAATACGATTTTTCTAAAAAGCATAAAAGTACAAAGCAGTACTGTAAATAAGTGTAATCGCTATGTTGCAAATAAGCAAATCACATCCGTCATTACATGAAAGGGCATCCCTGAGGGCATGCCAAATACCCCTACTGGCTATCTGATTCTAAAAGAGAAACGGTCATAAAAACCATTACATAGCAAGCTATAAAAAGGTATATAAGACAACATACTTAAACACTTTTACATGGAAAGGTCTCCAATAGTTTCGTATATCCTATGATGACAATAAAAGAGACAGGCAACATGTCGAGTAAAAATATTCCTGCTCCTACACTATCAGTGATTCTAATAGCAAGAGGCGAGTACAGAGAGGATAAGTGCTATTATAAAGGCATAAATTATCTTTCATATTTTTCTCAAATAGATTATTTCTTCATCTCTGCTAAGCTTACGGTAAAAATCCCAAAATCATCAATCAACATGCTTTTCTTTTCTTTACTCCTTGCAGGCGAAAAAGCCCGTCCAATTCTCGCTGGCTACGGCGGCGCATCACCCAGTCTTTCTCTTGGTGACTCTTTAGCACAAAGGCAATGGTCTTGAGTTGAGGATGCCAAGGCTGACCTGTATAGACTATATAGCCATTATCGGAGATAGAAACTACCCCTTTGATGGCCTCGGCTGCCAAGGCATTGTCGCCAAAAAGCTCAAAAATACCTGAGATAATGGTGATATTGGGCGCATAATCCAGTTTGCGGTAAGTATCAGCCTCAAAACAGCTATAATTGGTAAAAGCGGATACCTTGGTAACCACGTTCTTTGATGATTTGTTCGCCTTTTTGTATGTTGGCAGGTAGGAATTCGTTGATGACAATCTCCACCTCAGGGTGGCGCTGCTTGATGTCAAAGAGGTAGTTACCCACTCCCCCAGCGATATCCAATATTTTCACCTTCTTCGCCTTGGGCTTGTAGTGCTTGTATGGCTTTTTCTACTTGTTCTAATAGGTGTCCCTTGCGGATACGCACCCCACGCCAACCTATGGCATTCAGGTAGCTCTTGTCCATCCAGCGACCTATACCCCATTTGCCTTGGGGCGTATTCTTATATACATAATCCATAGAAGCTCCGGAATCGAACCCATGGGTAAGGCCTACCGTCATACCATCACTGAGGTGTCCAAACTTGCCCAATGCCCATTTCTGAAAGCGGTAGCTCCACCTTTCTCCATTGGGAATCAGCTCATATTGCATAGTCTCAAACTCTTTTTGGGTAAAGAGGGTCAGGGCCAGCGTAGGAGGAGCAAGGGGTGTCTGGAAAGCCTTTTGAATAAAAGCGTTGTAGAATTTTGTACACTTCCTCTCTGCCTTGCTCGAAAGAGAATTCCATGGTGGAAGCCTTCTAAGGTGATAAACTCTTTTTAGAGAGAGGATAGGTTTACATAGAATTGTTTCTGTTGTCGGTTAATCACCACAAAAGTCTTTTTCTGCCGAAAGTAGCAGCGTAGGGGTAGTGATCGCAGCAGCATCTTCGACCAATCGCTTGCCAGCATTGGCAAGGTCAATAAGGAGTTTTGCCATTGATAGAGCGGGTGATAAAGCGGTCAGTATCATAAGCACGCTGTTGCTCTGGGTCTCAGTAAGCATCTTAGACTTTACATAACTCTTTGACAATGAGCTTAGGATTGATCTTTAGCATTAGTTCAATGGCTTGTTTTGCCAGAGGAACAATAAGATTAATCTCAAAGGCAGGCGCCAATAGCGCCATACCCGCGATACGTGGGGCGAAATCATGCACCAAGCCGATGTAATCACCCCGCCAATGCTATTGGCTACCACAAAGATATCTTCCTCACGTACTGCGTAGGATTGTTGTAGGAACTTGGCAAAGGTGTCCAGATCCCTTACAGAGTCCATGAAAACTGGGGATACACCGGCTTTGGTATGTCCGTGTCCACGCATATCAAAAGCAAAGATATTGTAAGAGGCAAAGAGAGGATGTGTGGCAAACTCCTGCAGGCGCTCGCCATACTCATGTCCCCTATGGATTACGATAAGGGTCTTTTTGTCCTGGTTTGTAATTCCACTCATAGAAGAAGATCTCAGCCCCTTCATGACTTTTTGAAAAACCTGTGTTCATGGTATAATGATTTTGATGCGACAAAAATAGATAAATATTTTCTAATCACCTAATTTTTATTAAAATTAGGGTGTTAGCTTGCATCCACTTAGCTTTTCTGTACATAATCAGCGATAGCAGAGGCTTGGGTAGAAAAGAGCAGGCACATGAGCCACTTCATACGCGTAGGAATAGGTGTATAGGCTTCTTCTGGGCAATAGCATGGCTAATTTCCGCTACGGCTTTGCCTCACTTACCACAAAGGTTTTTTGATAGGTTGTTTTTGGTTCAGGTCGTGTAGCTTTTTGGGTAGCTACATGCCCAGGAGCAATGGTTGTGATATGGATACCGAAGGGACGCAGGGCACGCCTATAGGCCTCGGCTATTTGCAGAACACTGCGCTTGGTCTTGGTATAGAGACTGGAGGAAGGGTAGTCAAAATCCCTGATATAGAAGCCAATAGAACGATTTGTCCGCCGCTATCCCTCATGAGTTCTCGTCCTATTTCCAAGGTGTTGATAGCCCCTATGATGTTGGTTTGTAGCATCGCCACCGCCTGGTCGTAGGGAGATTTTTCCTGCCACATCTTCGGCATAGCTACCTGCGCAGTTGATCAGTAGGGATAGGGTAGAGGTTGATAAATCGATGTATTACGCTGGTTAATAGTTCTTTGTCTATGACATCAGCCTCATATTTCTCGAAAGGGTAATTCTGTAGGGAGCTTGCTAAGATCTCGCCACAGACCCTACCGATGGCCTTTTTGTTGGTAGAAGGAGGCTAAGGCAAGACCTATGCCAGAGGTGCCTCCTATGATAAATACATTCATGAGCTAAAGGTGTTAAGAATAGTCTGATAGCCATAGTCCCATTGTTGGTCTATTTGCTGAAAGTAAGTAGGGTAGTCCTTGGGAAAACGAATACCAATGTAGGCGCTTTCCAATCTATATATTTCTCTGAATAAAAATCCTTTTTAGAACAGAGGTAGCCCTACGTGTATCTACCCATAGAGCAGGGGTAGGAGGCCACTGTGAAGAGCCGCTCATTGCCACTAAAAGCCTAAGACGGCACGCACCAAGGCTTCTTCTGTGAGGGAGTAGGCCTGTTTGCGCTCAGCTATCACCTCTGCGGAAAGGGTATGGGCCAGTTCCATAGGGACAAGGTCAATAGCTCCGCCTGCATAATAGGAATCTGATAAGCCACAGGTGCTACATAGAACATATCGGAGATCGAAATACGAGCCGCTCTAAGTATAGGCATTTCGAGTATTGAGTAGTATATTAGACTACTGCCGAATGAATATAGTTGGGCTCGGTATGTTGTAGCGCCGAAGGAGGGATCTTCTGGGCGGTCTGAGGGTCGGTAAAGAGTACCTCTTGGTAGAGCTTTCTTCCCCCTCGGGACGAGCCACACTCATGGGGGCAAAGAGCATCTTAGCTCCTATGATGATAGTAGGTAAGGTAGCCGAAAAAGATACCTTGGACAAAGAAGGTAAGGCAGAAAGATCCTGCGCCATTTCTACTAAATAGCGCTGATATACATCTTCTACAAAGGGCAGGGGCGCTTGTCATAGCGCTTTTGCAGTGCTAAAAACCCCAAACGATGCAACTTACTATAGGGGGTAAGGGAAAGACTTAGTATAAAAGTGGTAAAATTCCCGAGATTGCAAATACGCTTTTCGCTCCTCGTGGGTAGGAAAGCATTGATTACCAAAGCTGCAAAAAGGCACCTCCACAAGAAAGCAATCAACAGATCAGGTGCTTTGCCTATCTCACACAGAGCCGCATACATACCATTGTAGAGGGCAAAAGCGGGTACCACCCTCTGAGAAGAGCAAACAGCTGGAGAAGGGCTTATCGAAGGATCCATAAGTAAAACCAAATACAGTTGAACAATAGGCTATCTATAGCGGTCTAAGAGCCCGCCATGTCCAGGGATAAGCGTGCTTGTGTCTTTGACCCCTGCTCTTCGCTTGAGGTAGGAGAAGGTCACATCGCCCCAGAAGCCCCCAGAAGCTGAGGAAGAATCCTATGAGCCCCTAAGCTCAGGAGCGATATAGGTAGGTCAAGCAAGCTGCCCTATAGCCATACTCAGTATGGGGAGAGCAGTAGACCGCCTAAGAATCCCTGCTATGGTTTTGTTGAGGCTTATTTTTGGGTAGAATCTTGCGTTTGCCAAAGGCCTTGCCTGTGAGGTATTGGAGGATGTCATTCAGTTCGGTGACTACCACCAAGAAGATCACCCACAGTACCCCTTGGGGTTCCATACGCAAGAAAAATCAAGTGAGGGTAAGCAACCAAAACAATCAGAAGGGAGATGGGGAGTCCTAAGGGAATTTGCCTAAGGAAAGCAACTTAGGATAAGCCCTATACAGACAAAGATACCAGCCCCTATCATATAGTCAGGATAAGCGGGACAGCCTATAAGTAGTATTCCTTGTAATAAGGGGACAGCTATACGCCAGTAGGTAGTCTCGTACCTAAAAGAGCCTTCCCCAGCTCAGTCATCCCTTGGAAGCTCATCCATAAGCAAAAGATGTACATGGTATAAGGGTGGGAGATAGCCACGGCAAAGATACAGATCATGACCCCCAGCTGCGGATACGCAGTGGTACATCGGCATATTTACTATTGGGCATCGGCATAGAGTCCTTTTTTAAGCGGATAAAAGTACTCAGGAGCAACAGCGCAATGATGATGGAGAAAATCGCTTGAGAATAAGCTGTTATCCCTACTCCAAAGTAAAGAGATCAGTCCATAGATACCCACCAGTAGAGCGCGGTCACTCTTGCCCATAGGTCCGTCCATAACGCCTTTTGACCACCTAATACCTTTCCCATGATACCCGCAAATTCGTTAAGAACACTCAGTACAATAAAAACTACTATTAAGTAGAGACTTTCGGGGTGGTATTTTAGCAAAGGGAAGAAAAATAAATACATCGGAGATGACATCCCCAGTTCATTGAGAACTTCTCCCAATCGAGAGTTTGTCCAAATTTGCGCGCCATCATACCATCGAGGGCGTTGAGTATCATCCTGATAAGCAGTCCTATTGGCAATGCCAGAAAAGAAAATGGTACAGAAGGCTTCCCAGAAGAGTACTCCAATGCAAAACGAGAACACTATAGCCACCACTGTAATGAGGTTAGCGGTTACTTTCTTTGAGTGTAGCCATACCAACAAAGGGTGTAACAATTGTTGGAATTTAGGTTTTAACTTATAAACGGAAATCATATACCAAAAAGATTAGGGTTTTCTTTGGTGGCTTTTGATAAATAGTCTCATAATCCTCGGCGGTAATTCGTCTGTAGGAATGAGCGGCATCTGTAGCTGTTTTCTTCATGAAAGTTGTCCATTCCTAAAGGAATATTCCAAGAAAGAGGACATTCCCTCCACTGAGAGTTTTCCAACCTCTGTTGGGGTGTAGGTATATTCTATGATTTTTGGATAAGCTAAGGCACAAGTGTTCTCCTGCAAAGGGGCACCAACCTATTCTGGCTTCTGTAAAGAACAGAATTTCGTCCTCTCCACAGGAGCAGTGTGCTCTCGCTGCCAATAACCAATCAAAGTATTGATACTCTTAGGCGGAGGTGCTACCTTGGGGAGTTATCCTTTGACAGCCTACAAAGATAAAAGGCAATGATAAGAGGTACAAGTATTCTCATGAGTTAGGTGTCTGTACTTTCCCTTTGGGGAGTAGGGGAATTGTCAGTGGTTAAAGCGCAAAGGTACAAAAAGTAAAGAAAATTGACAAGAGATTTTTACTTTTCGCCCAATATCTATCTGTGAAGACTTGCTGATTATGCTTTTTGATTTTGCACTTGATTATTTGCTTAAAAAAGTTGGAAACTTTTTGTTTATTAAGTTTTTGTTTTACCTTTGCGCCCTGAAACAAGGAATTAAGATCCTTAAAGAGTTCACTTAAAATATAAAAATTTAGAACGATGAAGAAAAATACTTACTGCAAGTTATTATCCTTGCCTTAGTAGGTTTTATGGCATATCGCTTTGTATGCAAATAAGGAAAAAGAATGCAAGAAAGTGGCTATTGTGTAGCCCAGAAGGAAGCTCAAGTAGCAGTGCGTGCCGCCAAGGTAACCCAAGAGAATGTATCGGATCTCTTTGCCGCCAATGGGACTTTTGTAGCTTGGCGAACAAGACCTCAATGTCTCTTCTGAGACAGGGCAGATCGTGAAGATTTATGTAAAGAAAGGAGATTATGTAGCAGGACAAGTACTTGCCACCACCAAGGCAGATCGTACCAATGTACAACTGGACAGTGCAAAGGCGGTACTTGAGACCGCTAGAGTCCAATCTGAAGCGATTCGAAAGTGCTTACCAGACAGGGGGCGTTACCGCACAACAGTTAGAGCAAGCTCGCCTACAAGTTAAGAACGCACAAGCCAACTACAATTCAGCAGCCATTATCTCCGGTGATACTTCTGTAAGAAGTAAAATCAGTGGGAAGTTGTAAGTAGCAAAGAGAGTAGAAGAAGGTACTCGTTAATCCAGGACAGCCTCTTTTCAATGTAGTGAATATAGACAGCTTAAGCTCAAAAATCACTGTAGATGAGGCACAAGTAAGCAAGCTCAAAGTAGGACAGACTATTGAGGTGAAAGCCCAGTACCTCCTCAGAAACTGTGGAGGGAAAGATTATTTTTATAGCACCTAAATCCAATGGTGCTCTTAAGTTCCCCTGTGGAAATCTTAGTAGCGAATAAGGACAAGAAGCTCAAGGCAGGTATGTATGCCAGTGCCCAGTTGCCGGACAGACAGAGCTACTACCGCCCTTGTCGTGCCTCATAGTGCTTTGTAGGAGTGTAAGCCAGAATAAAAATCTCTAAGATAGTTGCTGGAAAAGATGACCAAGGAAAGGCTCGTACCTAAGGCAGAGGTGGTTACAGTAAAGAGTGGTCAACTTTGGTGACAAGGTAGAAATATTAAGAAGGGCTTGTAGCAGGCGATCAGGTAATCACCAGTGGACAGATCAATATAGATAATGGCACTGCGGTGAAAAATAGTTGAATAATTAATTAGTTTAGTAAATAAGAATCCAGAAAAAGAGGCGATGCGAAAGTATCGCCTTTTGTCTGCTGGAATTTTATCTAAATTTATTATCTTTTGTCCCATAGAAATAACCTCTTATGATATCTATTCTATACTTTAGCTTTTAGTGGGATGTTGGCTCTTACCTATAGGAATACAGACCTTAGTGAGTGTTTTCTATGAAAAATACTTCACTTACACCACTATACATGGAGTTTCATGAGGGATTGTTTGTCTATTATGTATGATTATTATTTTAACTCTAGGGTTATTGCTTGCCTTTTTGTTATTTCCAATGGAGGGCTCTTTTGTACCTTATGGTTACTTTTAGAAATATTACAGCATTTTCCTATCGTCCTTTGAGAACTTTACTTATAAGGGCAGTATAAGATTATAGGCCGCTATTATTTGTGTTATTAAGCCGAATTGAAAAATAAAACCCATATTCAGAATGAAAAAGATATTTAACAAAGCAAAACAACTTCCTCTTTTGCCTTAGTGGGCGCCTTGATCACTCTGGCGAGAAATTCATCCCTTTATCGAGATGAAATACAGTGCGCTTTAACCTAAACCGCTTTATCGATTGGGGGATTTGTATCATTTTCTTGCTCTACGCTGAAAACTCAATATCAAAAGAGGTATTTCGGGATATAAAGAACTGGAAACTCCACTTACTGGTACAGCTGGGTACCTTTGTCCTCTTCCGCTTTTGGTAGCTTTGTTCTACCTTGCCAAGGGAACAAACTACCAATTGGTCTCACTCTCTATTTTCTAGCGAGCTTGCCCTCTACGGTATCCTCCTCGGTAGTGATGGTTTCTATTGCCAGAGGCAATATTACCTCAGCTATTCAACGCCTCCATATCGGGACTGATAGGGATTGTAGCTCACCCCTACTCATGGGCTTTTCTTGGAAAACACCTCAGCAGAGGTCGATCAGGAGAAATTATTCAGCAGTTGATTACTCAAAGTACTGCTACCTATCGTGCTAGGACTCATGCACAGACCCACTTTTGATGGGTGAATAAATACAGCAAAATGGATGGTCAGTTCGACCGATTTATTATTTTGCTGATTGTATATAGAGAGCTTTTCTGATGCTTTTGTCAGAGAGTTCCTCTCGGTATCTCCTATGGTCTTTCTAATCATTGCAGGGGCTTCAGTAGCTTTTGTTTTCATAGTGTATGAAGTCCTCAAAGAGAATTCCATACTTAGGATTCAATCGTGAAGATACCATCACCACCACCTTTGTGGGTCTAAAAGTCCTTTGTACATGGAAGCCTTGTGATGGTCTTAGGATCCACGAACCCAAAAAGTAATTTATTTTGCTCCCTATCATGCTGTACCACAGCTTCCAACTCTTTATGTGAGTTGAAGCTTTGCCAATCAGGATAGGGCAGCAGACAGTGAAGGGAGAAAAAGCGAATAGTGAAAAACGAAGAGTGAAGAGTCAAAAACGCCCTCTGTCGTTCATTTTTCACTATTCGCTTTTCACTATTCCTTTTCACTCTTCACTTTTAAAGATAACTCTCAAAATTCAAAAACTAATAACTCAAAACTATATATCATGTTTCATCAACTATTGTAGCTATTTTGGTAGCCCTTGAGCATCTATATATCCTCTATATGGAGATGTTTGCTTGGGAGACCCGTGGTAAGGCCTTCTTTAAGTCGTTGCCCGAACATTTATTCTGCCGATACAAAAAGTGGCATAGCTAATCAGGATTATGCAACGGCTTTTTGGTAGCAGGTTTTGGCGTGGAGTTTTTATTAACGACCCTGTGGAGCCTTAATGTACGCCTCTTTTTCTTGGGTTGTGTAGCATTTGCAGGTATCTATGGCGGACTTACCGTCTCTAAAAAGATTTTCTTTGCTCAAGGGCATGCCAGCAATTATAGCCATATGTGTTAGCTTCACCCTTTTAGAAGAACGAAAAAGCAAATTAAGTGAAGAACGAAAAGTGAAAAACGCGCCCCTATCGTCAACTATTCACTCTTCACTTTTTAAGACAACTCAAAATTCAAAACTTAAAAACTTAAAATCTATGCTAAAAGATATTTTACACTTTCCGCAGGGCGGTGCGTTATTACGCTCCTACGCCCATTAGTGAGGAAAAGGTGCGTGAATGCCTTAGGGATCGCTACACCAGCACCTAGCGGTTTCAATATGCAACTGTATGAGTTCTATCATATTACTGATAAGGCTTTGTTAGAAAAATTAGCACAAAGCCTGCTTAGACAGCTTTACAGCAACCACGGCACAACAGATGGTGGTTTTCGTGACTCGACAAGACAAACACCGCCAGCACGCCAAAAGCTATCTTTGGAATTTGAGCGTGGTAACATACAGCGCAACAGTCCGCCTGAAAGGCAAGCTAAACATTAAAGATAAAGAGAAGCTTTACCAGAAACTAATCCCGTTTGTGTATAGTCGTTTTTTGGCTTACTAGAGTGCTTTCCGCAAGCTCTCTGGGGTAATCGGTTGGTTTCGCCCTATGGTGCGAGAACTCTCTGAAAGGTGATATGCGATGTGGAAGTACATAAAAGCTGCGGGCTTGTAGCGCAAACTTTTATGCTAGCCATGGCAGAAGAAGGGTATGATACTTGTCCGTTAGGGGGTATGACAGCCGTCGTATTAAAACTGCTGCACCTACCTTGTGGAGCAGAGGTGAGTATGGTCGTCACTTGTGGAATTCGTGAAGAGCGCGGTATCTGGGGTGAAAGGTTTAGATTGCCTTTTGAGGAAGTGTATAAGCATAATTAGCCCATGTGCTAAGTAGAAAATTGTTAATCAACTAATTGTTACTAAGACTCTATGAACCGAATTGACTTTATAAAATCTTTAGGATTAGCTTCTACGGGGCTTATCTTGCCTACAAATTTGTTAGGGAAAAGTTTGGTAAAAATCTATGACAACTACATTCGTGGCGTACAATATTACCAGTATAGTAGAGTAAAAGAGCTGCTAAAAGAAGGTGATACTTTACTCCTAAAGCATGAAAGAGAGAATATATATGATGCTTTTTGCCGTAGAGGGTTTATTACCAAGAATACAAGCTAGGGTATCTTCCTGCTTATGAGAATATAGTGATCGCCAATATGTTGGATGCCAGATGATGAACTAACTACTCAAGTAAGCCAACACAATCCTAAGGATGCTTATCAATCCATAGCCGTGGAAGTATTTGCAGAGCTTATTACGCCTACCCCTCAGCTGCTTACAGCCTTACAAAATGCACGAGCGAGCGATGCCGAAGACCTCTACCGACAAGGATACTAAATAACGATTAATGGTTATGAACCAATATTTATTGAAAAACTGCAGGATTTTTCCAAAAGAATCCTATAACAGTAGGAAGAACCCTCCACAGCTGAAGAACTATTGTTTGTGGAACAAACTATGCAACTGAAATTGGACGAAACTCACCGATATTTGCTGCTACATTATGGAGGGGTAGTAATAGGTGACATTCGCATTTATGGGCTAAAAAATGCTGAACTAATAGGTGATGAAACCTTTGTAGAACTCACCAATGATTTTAGAGAGCAAATAAGTATAGAGGCACAACAATATGTTATCTCGGTAGATGATACGGGGAATCCTATACTCGTAGATACGGCAACTCATGAAGTGATTTTGTATAATCATGATATTGGAGCGTATGAAAAACTCTTCGACTCGTTAGAAGATCTTATTCTTAGTAAATTAGTAGATAGCAAATAATTATACAAGAATGAACCTACTCACTAAAAAAATATAAAGCGTAATGGTTATATTGTCGTCATTTGCTATATCATACTGGTTTGTTTCTATAATGTATTCAATTATATAAGAAACCAGGAATGCCAGAGCTACATTCCTTTTCTTGGGAGGGGATGCAGCTCTTGTAGAAACTTTTACTGTACCCATGATGTTGCTCTTTGAGTCCTATGAGTCAGGGGATTGGGCGCTAAATACCTAGGAAAACATGATAGCCTCTACTAACTGCTGAAGACTTATTAGTGACCACTGCCCTCTATTTGAGACCCTACTCGGTGATGCCTTGTAGGTTCTCCACACCTTTCTCCTTTCCTAAGCTACGATCAGCCTGCTCTATACGGAAAGTATAGGTGCCTTTGGTAGGGAAGGTAACGCCTTCCTTATACCATAGCTTGCTATCTTTGATAGTAGCTCCCTCTCCTAACCATTTGCCCTCAGCGGTAGCCATCTCATACTCAAAAGTATCCACAATGACTTGGTTATTGGGGAACTCCATCTTGGTAATGAGAAAGATATTGCTATAGGGATAGTCATTGTTATTCCTTAGCATGATAAAAAGGTTATGCTTTTTGTAGCGTATCAGTAGCCTCATAGCGAAAAGCAATAGGCTTTATTAGCAGCCCACCCTTGGGGAGGGTCTGGTATTCACTGTATTGTATATTCTCTCCACAGCTGGCCATAAGGAGAGCCCCTACTAAGAAAAAGAAAAAAACTTATTCATCGGACTTAGGAGTGGTTTTGTTAGGTTTCTTAAAGGTTTTTGGCTACTTTTTCTTAATATTGGTAGCTTGTGGTGCTATCTTTTCCTGTTTTTGAGCGTTGTTGATAGCTTTTTGAGGGTTGTTATTGAAAGGTTTCTTGCTTTCAGGTTGGGGTTTTCGTCCCTCAGGATTATTTCTTTTCTCTTTGGCTACAGGAATTACTTTTTCTTTGTTGTTATCATCCCTTTCTTTGTCAGGATTTGCCTCAGGAGCAGTGTCGTTGGCAGCAGTATTTTTACCCCCTTGTTTCTTTTTGTTTTTACGTTTTTTAGGTTTTTCATCAAAGCGGGTAAGGCTTCCCTCTTGGGAATTATCGATAGGGGAGACCTTCTGGGTTGTATCTTCCTCTTCTGTGATATATTCCTCAAGGCTTGGTACTGTCTGCTTCTGTTTGTTCAGTTCCAAGATTTCTTTTACCTGATCCACAGTAAGTTTGTGCCAGTTGATGAAATCACCCTCATGGGTGAACCACATTAGGCGCTTAAAAATATCTACTTTCTGGCAAGAAGCGATTCCCTTTTTCGGTGAGTAGCTTGGTGTCAGTACGAGGGAAGTCGCGCAAGGCCTCGAGGTAGCAATCCAGTTCGAAATTCAGGTCACACTTGAGTTTTTCCACATTGTCCGGCAAGTTTCTGAGGGTTGAGCGAGAGCTGTTGGTAGCGAGCGGCAGAAGTCGTTACGCTTCGGAACTCAGTAAGCCAAGTGAGCAACTGATTTCTCGTCCGCTGGAGCCGATACCTCCCAGGCGGAGCAGCCTCCTGGCGGTAACCTATCTGGCGCATCTCGATACGAGTGGAGAACTCTTGGCCATATCCTTGATCAGCTGGCGGAAGTCCACGTCCTTCGGCAGTATAGTAGAAAGTTGCTTTAGAGCCATCTCCCTGATACTCCACATCGGAGATTTTCATTTTCCAAGCCCAAGGCAATAGCCAGCTCACGTGAGCGCTTCTGTGGGCGACCTCTCTTGGCACGATGATCTCTCCATATTTCTATATCGCGCTCGGTAGCCTTGCGATATATCTTGGGCAGGGTAGGGGAGAGCGCATCGGCCTCTTCTTGCGCATCTGGATACGTACCAGCTCTCCAGTGAGGGAAACGGTTCCTATATCGTGCCCCTGAGATAGCTTCCGTAGCTACCATATCGCCCATTTGTAAGGGAAGCCTGTGGACATTGCGAAAATTCCTTGCGACTGTTCTTGAAGCGAACCTCTACACAGTCGAAGACCCTCTTGTCCTGCAGGTAGCGGGATATCAGAGAGCCAATCATATACTGAGAGCTTGACACTTCCGTAGTTATAAGCGGTAGTGTTGTGAGAAGGTGTATCGTTGTAAATCATTAATATTCATTATTTTATAATCTCTAAAAGGAGAAAATATCCCCTAAAAGGATAGGAGTTTTTCCTTTGGAGAAAACAGAGTGTTTTTTAAAAAGGACAAAAAATACATAAAAAGTCAGAAATAAAAAGTTAAAAAGCAAAAATCCTTTTTGTAGGATATTTTTGTGAATAAGGATAAATTTTTTCGAGGAAAAGCCGTATATTTGCACGCGTTTTTTAATAAAGATAAATTAGAAGAAAAATGGGAAGAGCATTTGAATTTAGAAAAGCCCGTAAATTCAAGCGTTGGGCTGCAATGGCAAAAACATTTACCCGTATAGGAAAAGATATTGTAATGGCGGTAAAAGAGGGGGGACCTCATCCTGAGACGAATGCCCGCTTACGTGCTATTATGCAAAATGCAAAGGCAGCGAATATGCCTAAGGAAAACGTAGAACGAGCCATCAAGCGTGCAACAGAAAAAGATACAGCCAACTATAAAAGAAATTCTTTTTCGAAGGGTATGCTCCCCATGGGATTGCCATTCTTATAGAAACGGCAACAGACAACAACAACCGTACAGTAGCCAATATCCGTAGCTATTTCAATAAGTGCAATGGTACCTTGGGTACTTCCGGATCGGTGGAGTTCATGTTCGACCATACTTGTAACTTCCGTATCAATGCAGAGGGGATAGACCCAGAGGAGTTGGAACTGGAGATGATCGACTTTGGAGCAGAAGAGGTCTTTGTCGATGACGATGGAATCCTTATCTATGCACCTTTTGAGAGTTTTTGGAGCTATACAAAAGGAATTAGAGAGCCGTAATATAGAAATTCTGTCTTCAGGTTTCGAACGTATTCCTCAGATAACCAAGGAACTTACCCCAGAAGAGCAAGCCGATGTGGAAAAACTTTTGGAGAAAAATAGAGGAAGACGATGACGTCCAAAATGTATACCACACCATGAAAGAAAGCGAAGAATAAGGAGCAATAACGACGTCTTTTTCTTGAGAGAAATTAAGTTATAGGGATATTTATTTTTGTAGATACAAAGATAAAGAATCCCTATTTTTAATTATCCAAGAGCTTTTTAAGAGATGGAATATGCATCATCCTTTACTATTTTTGTTCCTAAGGATAAAAACACTTAGGAAAAATATTGTAACTTTAGTATTAGAGGTATTGATACATCGAGCAAAAAGCACAGCAAACGCAAAAACCTTACTCTTACAAGATTCTAAAGGTAAATTGGCAGCTACCCTACTGGCCATCACTGAGATTACGAAGTTTAGCTGATTAGAAATAGATTTCAAGCTATGTTTTTAAAAAGCATCATAGAAAAATATCCAATATGTTGGGTATGAACACACCAAAAAGAAACCTACCTCCTCCTGGGTCTTTTATGCCAAAGAAGAATGCATCGGAGGCAGTCCTATCCTTTGGAAGACTTCCAAAAATAATGAATAACTATACCCAGCTAAACGACCATAATACCGAACTACTGCTTGGGACAATCCGTGAAAAAGGATACCTCAGGATGATTTCCATTTGTTTAGAGGAGAGCAGTTTTTCTCGTAGAAAGCTACCCTTGTTTTTATCCCTCAAAGTATTATATTTGAAGATATTAACGAAAATGTACGCTATGCTATCTGTCGTGTAAGGACAAATGCGAATGGAGTGCGATATGCCTATTTTATCTCCAACAAAAAGGTCATAGATCGTATGATTATATAGGAAAAACGAGCCTGTAACCGATAGCAGCACCATCGAACGACTTGAAAAACGCCTTACTGTTTATATAGATTTACAAGACACCTTTGTTGAAAAACAAGAAGGAAAAAGGGAAAATAGCCTCTCAAAAACATTCAAATATCCAAAAAGTTCCAGAAAGAATGGCTATTATTGGCTGACTTACTCTCCATTCCCTCTCGCGCTGCCAATAGAATCTGTATGAGTGTATTGGGCGAAGAAGATCTATCCGATGCTTTCCTTTCAGAGATGATAGCCTCAAACTACTTGCAGGTAATTGATTGGAAAAACAGAAGCAGAAGATGTCGTCTATAACTACAACCTGCTAAGTAAACAGCTAAAAAGGCAAAAGAAATAGACTTGGGAAATAGACAACAACACGCCTCCCGATAAGGTGTTTTCAGCTCTTAGCAGCAAAAGTGAATTTGCTCTTTTATGATATAGATGTAGGAGGCGACAGCTATATCATAGGGCTATCCAAAAGAAAATGCAGAAGCCAGTGCAGCGTCAGTACGAGTATTGTTTTCGATGTTAGAAGATGAAGCAAGTGTTCTCTTGATATCTTAACAAAGCGATAGTTTATAAAAAGCATTAGAGATAAAATCCTCGCTTATGGATAGCCTATAAGCGAGATTTCATTGTAATTACGCATTAGCTAATTTGTCAATTATTTTTCGTACTTTTGTCTTTTCAATAAATCTCCTAAATAAAAATGAACACCTTTCGCAGCCTTAGACTTTGAAACCGCTAATCAATACCGCAGCAGTGTGTGCAGTATCGGACCTCGTTTTTGTAGAAAACAACGAGATTGTCGATACTTATTACCAACTGATAAAACCAGCTCCTAACTATTATTCCCTTTCTGTACCCAAGTACACGGACTTTCGCAGTACGACACCGAAAAAGGCTCCTCTCTTCCCTGAAGTATGGAAAGAAATACTACCAAAAATAAAAGATTTACCCCTCATGTGCTCATAATAGTATGTTTGATGAAGGCTGTTTGCGGGAAGTATTAGCTTATTACAAGCTCCCACAGCACACCAATCCTTTCTTTTGCACTTTGACGAGCAGCGCGTAGAGCCTTCCACAGCTTGTGAATTACAAGTTAGACACTGTATCCGCTTATTTTTGGTTTTGATCTCAAGCAACATCACCACGCTTTAGCCGATGCTGAGGCTTGCACATATTGCTTTTAGAACTTTTTAAGTGAGATAGCAAACCAATATTTTTAAATTTGCTAATTATATCTTTGTCCTCTCTAAAATTATTTATACTATGCCATTAGATATTGTTATTTTCAAGCAAGGAAAAGAGAAAGAATATGTATCAATTGATGAAAAACTACATCAATTGATGTTTTCTCAAGATGCTATAAAACAAGGTAGATGTGAGAGCTCTCTAAAATTGAAGATTATTACCTTACAGATGTTATTTTTATGGGGAAAAACGCTTACAGATTTTGTTGAAGACCTTAAAAACTTTTCACTTTCTGAACTTTTCTCCTATAATAAAGCTATTAGAGCAAACCAGAAATAGAGAAAATACATATAAATGGTGACTAAAAATAAATAATATAGGAAATCTCTTAGATACTTGTAAAGATGAATATTTCTAGTGGAAGAATCTACAGGAAATATATATTATCAATATAAAGGGGAAAAACCTTACCTCAACACACAAATAGAATTGGTAAGTGTAGGAGGCGAGTCAGGGCGATAAAGTAAGACCTTGCCATTTACGATTGGGTAAAAGCTATTCGTGAACAATGTGTTAAAAGCCAATGTGCCTTTTTAGTTTTTAAGCAAACAGGAGCTTATTTCGTAAAAGACGGCAAAACATATCACATTCCCACGAAGACTGCAACAAGCCCAAGCTAAAAAGCTAATATCAATTATAAACCCTAAACTGCCCGTGAGGCTCACACTATGAATATAGAAGAATTTAGAGACTTTTGCCTATCCCCTGCCTGATACGTATGAGAAAATGCCCTTTTTCGGGGTTCTTTTAAAAATGCTGATTCAATCTTAGTTTTTTATGTGGGTACAAAGATGTTTTGCTTCTTTGATATCAATAAGTTTGACAAATGCACGCTCAAATGCAACCCCGATGAGATAGAACAACTCAAAGCAAATTATCAAGCAGTAGAAGACCCTTTTTAACCTAAGCAAAAAAATATTGGGTGGGTATCCGTTTTCAATGAGGATATGCCCGATGATAAAAATCAAAGGCTTATGTAAAACAATCGTATGATTTAGTAGCTTCTTCACAGAAAAACAAATTAGTAAAATAATGACAACTATGAAAAAAAGAAAACCCTAAACGCCCCAAAAAAATATTGAAGTTCGAGGGGCTAAAAGTACATAACCTCAGGAATATAGACGTCGATATCCCCTCAATAAGATTGTAGGGATTGCCGGCGTATCGGGCTCAGGCAAATCATCTCTTGCCTTAGGAGTTCTCTATGCCGAAGGCTCACGAAGATACTTAGAATCGCTTTCCACCTGCACAAGGCGACGAATGACGCAAGCCGAACGCGCTGAGGTAGACGACGTGCGCTACGTGCCAGCCTCCTTAGCACTGCACCAACGCCCTACGGTACCTGGTATCCGCAGTACTTTCGGCACAATGACCGAATTGCTGAACAGCCTCCGCCTGATGTTCTCAAGGCTTGCCAATCACTGTTGCCCTAACGGACACTATGTCAAAACCTTCGTTTGCTGTAGCAGCTATGCAAGAAATCACCTGCCCCGAGTGCCACGAACATTTCTACGGACCTGGAGCTGAAGATTTGGCTTTCAACAGTCGTGGTGCTTGCCCTACCTGTGGCGGAATAGGAACCGTCAGAACGGTTGACGAAAGCAAGTTAGTCCCCGATGAAAACCTCACTATTGATGAGGGGCAGTGGTGGTATAGGGGTACCCTGATGTGGTCGCTTATGAAAGATGTATGCCGCGAAATGGGCGTGCGTACTGATGTGCCTTTCAAGGATTTAACCCCCGAAGAAAAAGAAATAGTCTACCACGGGCCTGCTGAAAAGAAACATATATTCTACCTAAACCCCAAAACAGGGCAAACTGCCGAAATGGATTTTACTTACTACAGTGCTGTGTATAGCGTACAAAACGCTTTGGCTAAGGTAAAAGACGATAGCGGAATGAAACGCCTCGAGAAGTTCCTAAAAGAAGACGTTTGCCACGACTGCCACGGCACAAGGCTTTCTCCAGCGGCACGTGCCCCACGCCTTAGGGGCATTGGCTTAGACCAAGCTACGGCTATGACGCTCGATGAGTTAATGGTCTGGGTAGCAGGCGTCCCCGATTCATTAGAAGAAGCTATGCGCCCAATGGCTAAAAACATCTGCGAAGCCTTTACCGATACCGCCCACCGCCTCATCGATTTAGGCTTGGGATACCTCTCCTTAGACCGTGCAGCAGCTACCCTTTCCACTGGCGAACGCCAGCGCGTACAGCTTGCACGCGCTGTACGCAACCGCACTACTGGGGTGCTCTATGTGTTAGACGAACCCTCTATCGGGCTACACCCTCACAACCTCAAAGGCTTAACAGGGGTGATGGACAACCTCATAGCCGACGGCAATTCGGTGATATTGGTAGACCACGATACCCAAGTACTTACTCACGCCGATGAGATTGTAGAAATGGGCAAAGGCGCAGGGACTAATGGCGGAACCGTCATCGCACAAGGAACAGTAGATGAAATAGCACAAAATAAGGAATCGGTAATAGCACCTTACCTATCGCAAGAGAGCAAACTGCCAGCAGAACTCCCAAAAAACGAACTCTTTTCTATGGGAAACATACACCTCTCTACCGATGCTATACACCGTACACCCTTTAGAAGTGGAAATTCCAAAGGGGAGACTTACAGTAGTTACAGGGTTTCGGGCTCAGGCAAAAACTACTTTTAGTGTTAGAGAGCCTAATTCCCGCTTTAGAGGCAAACGCTATGGGGAAGAAATTACCTCAGCATATCAAATCGGTAAAAGCAGAAGGTATTCGTCAGGTAAAGCTCATCGATGCTACCCCTATAGGCATCAATGTGCGCTCTACGGTAGCTACCTATGCCGGTATTCACGACGAACTCCGTAAGATTTACGCCAAAACCCTCGATGCCAAACAGTACGGCTATAAAGCAGGCGACTTCTCCTACAATACAGGCGACCTCCGTTGCCCTACCTGCGACGGCACAGGGCAAATATCCTTAGATGTGCAGTTCCTCCCCGATGTTGATATTGTGTGCCCTGATTGCAAAGGGAGCAGGTACAAGCGCGAAGCCTATAAAGTATTTCGCACCGCCAAGAATGGCGAAAAATACAGTCTACCCCAGCTGATGAGTATGAGTATAGACCAAGTAATAGAGGTAACTACCGATTTGAAGTTAGTAAATCAAAAACTACAAGTGTTACAACAGTTAGGATTAGGCTATTTGTCGCTTGGCGAAGATACCCCAGGGCTTTCAGGCGGAGAAGCCCAACGCCTTAAGTTAGCCAGCGAAATGGGTAAAGGACAGAGCGATACCGTTTTCGTATTTGATGAACCCACCATAGGGCTACACCCGCAAGATGTACGTGTGCTGCTCGGTGTTTTTCAGAGCCTCCTTAGCTTAGGAGCTACCGTGATAGTGATTGAACACGATTTAGACGTCATTCGCAATGCTCATTATATTATCGATATGGGTCCCGGTGGCGGTGCCGCAGGCGGAAGAATAGTAGCACAAGGCACCCCTCAATCAGTAAAGAATAACGCCAATAGTATCACAGGGAAAATATTTATAAACCTAGTAAAATTAGAAAGAAATCCCTCGCTGATAGATTTTCTTTCAGCGGGGATTTTTAATTAGCTAATTATTCACTACTTTTGCAATCAATAAACTACTTTGATAAAATGAATACTTTCGCAGCCTTAGACTTTTGAAACCGCCAACCAATACCGCAACAGTGTATGCAGTATCGGACTTGTTTTTACTGTATCCGCTTATTTTGGGTTTGATTTTAAAGCAACATCACCACGCCTTAGCCGATGCCGAGGCTTGTGCACATATTGCTTTAGAACTTTTTAAGATAGATGATGATAGTTATTGATATAGTAACTTATTCAATTTCCTCAAAATACCTATCCAAATGGCATCCTATTTCTATATCTTCATCTGAAGAATTTCGTAAAACCATATATCTATAAGATTTCTCCGCATTAACGAATACAAAATTGTGTTTGCCATAGTAAGCTTTGGTGACCCCATCTGCTAACAGCCAAACCTCACCCTTTTTAGTTGAAAATATCATTTTTCAAGCGATAGCTCTTTCCGACTTGCAGTTCCATAATATGTTTTTAAGGACAAAGATAATAATTAATTCAACCAGTGTTGAATTAATTATTCTTCAGCTGGGTCATTTCCAAAACGGATAATCGCTTCTATGATAGGTAAGGCTTCTTTACCTAAATCTGTAAGGGAATACTCCACTCGTGGGGTACTTCTGGATAACTCACTTTTGCTACTAATTGATGAGTGCAGAGCGTTTTTAGTTCTTCATTAAGTACTTTTTCACTCACTTGTGGAATGGCATGCTTTAGTTCCCCATAACGATGTGTGCGCTGACTGGAGATGAAACAGTATAAGCATTGCCCTATTTGCTTCCCATTATTTGCATTGTTCGCCATACAGGACAATCATTGTTAATATTTTTCGTTCATCGCAATATTTTTCTATTTGACACTGAGTAATTCTAACTTTGTAAGGTGCTTACTTTTCGTAAGTACTTGTGTGTTTGACACAAAGGTATAATTTTGCGGTGAAATAACAAAAGAAAAATTCATATATGACAAAGAAAACAGAAATTGTACATCAGTTTTATGTCTCCTTAGCTAAAGGAGATTCTGAGAAAGTAGGCAGTTTATTAACCGATGGCTTAGTATGGCACCAAATCCAGGAAAGGGGCTATTTCTCAGGTAGCTACAAAGGTAAGAGGCTGTATTCTCTCATTTTAGGAAGAATGGCACAGCTCAGTGAGGCACTTTTGCTATTGACCAAATTGATTATATCACCGAAAACAAAGTCATTTGGTAGTTGCTGCCGTTGCTTTTGAGGCCTTTTTGCTTTTGACAAAAAGTAGTATACGAATGAGAGGCATCGACCTCATCGGGTAGAGAACGACAAAATACAAGCAGGTTTTGCTATTCTCTGAACACATAGACGAAGAAGATTTTCGCCTTGACAGAAGCCCTCAGGTTATCTAACCAACAAAAATAATATTCCTGCTCGTAGAGAAATACTATGAGCGGGATATTCTTCGTTTTCTTAATCTAAACACCTTTCAAAAATATAAATAAGGGTGCGCTTTTAATTGTTTTCATACCAATCACTATCGTGCGTTACAATAAATTCATTGTTAGTTTTTATAACTTGAGATGAGAACGTGATTATCTATTTCTTTCCAAACAAGTATTCCATCTCTGCACCTACAATACCTTTCCTATATTCTCCTAAGTAACATCTCCACTTTCTAAAATGGCAACATCTTTGTCCATAATTAGTATAAATTCGTCTATAGTATCGGGTAGATAAACGTAGCTGGGGTTGGGACAGTCTTACATCATCAGCTGCACATACACTGTCTCTACTTAGGTATACCTTTACTTGTTTATTTTCTACATCTTTCATTTTTGACTTTCTCATGGTTTCTGTATAGAACGTAGTAATATTAAGTCCGTATTGAGTATATTCACCTTTTTCTATAAACTTTTCGCCTGAGAAATAGATTTCTTGGGTGTAAGTAAAAGTTATTTTTGGGAGTTTGTCCCTCTATTTCGAAAAACGAGCTTATCAGCATCTATATATTTTCTTTCTTGTCAAGTGAAAAAGGTAATTGGGGTTCGTTAGTATCTACTCTTCCTAACATCTGAAGACCTTTATCATCGTATGCCATATAAAGTGCTATAAACAGTGGTATCAGCTTCGCTGATGATAGTGCCACCCATTCATTTTTAGGTTCTTTTATATTTGTCCTAGTGCTTATCATGAAATACTTCAGTATCTATAAAAATAATCGCCTAATTGGTCGTCTAAAAATCTAGAATAGTAGCGACATCCTCTTTTTGAATATTTTTCTTTATAGAAACGGCTGTATTCATCACTGAGTATATACCTATCTCTATTTATACGTATGATATTGGTTTTTCAAACATGAAAATAAGAGCGTATCCGTACGATTTTTATCGCCTACAAGTAGTTGTAGCTTATCGGTAGCTATTTTTCGTAGTGAGGAAAGTAGAAAAGGCATCTTTTGTACTATATCCTTTTAGGGTATCTTTTTATAGACAAACAAAGTATCCTTTCTACGGTTGAAGCGCAAAAAGGTATAGTATTCAAGGCTATCCTTTCTTTTCGGGGAGTAGTGAATCGGTTTGATTGTCTATGGCATAACTTTCGTATTGTGTTCTAAGAAGCACACTCCTTTGTGCCCATAGTATATTTTGGCCTCAAAGGACTAATAATAAAGCGAGTAGTCTTTTCATTTTATTTGCTAATTTCCCATTAGATTGGTAACTACTGCAATTTTATAGAACAAAGGTGCTTCTATACCTTTTTCTACCTTCTTCATACACGCACTTGCATCAGCATATAATAAGTCGGGGAGATTGTTGTGAGAGTCATTATTTTTGGGTAAGGATATTGTTGGCAAACATTCTTTTCATCAAAGGTGCTGGAAAGGAAAGTAGGCACGTAAGGTAGTAACTCGTTGTTGTAGTGTTTTAGTACCACTCCTCGTGAGGCTACTATCTTCACCGTTTCACGTACCGATTTTACGGCTTGCTTCAGTAGTTTGGCGGACTGCATTAGCTTCTCGGCTGCCTCAGTAGTTTGTGCATTATTGCTATAATTTTCCATTGTAGTACTTGCTACCGAAATAACTCCCGCATTAATAGCCAGATGTAACCATATCCATTCGAGCATATCGTAAGGGTGTTCTAAGACTATGTGGCAATCGCTAAATAGCTTTACTAAATCTTCATAATTATCGATAGTAGTCTTTTGCTTTGCTCTCCAGCATAAAATGGTCAAACAGACAAGCATTAAGGGTCTCACCTTCTAAGTTGCCTCCTGCTACGGGATAACCCAATACATAAGGACGATTGCCTAAGAGTTTTTCCAGATAATTCTTATCTTCCCAAATACCACAAGCAATGAGCAGTGTTCCTGTAATATGCTCTCTATTGAGTTCTTCTATCACACTTGCTAATTTTCCAGAAGGTACCGCAATAAAGATAAAATCATACTCTTTTTCTATGGTGTACTCAATATAATAGCTGTCGGTATACGAAAGTCCTTTCTTGTGTCCACGTCCGTCCAAGATATGAACGTTTAAAGTGTGTGTATGTTATACTGTCTTTTTCTAAGGTAATGTGTTACTGTGTGTCCTGCTTTTAGAAAATACATAGCCGTAAATAGAGCCTATAACGCCTCATGCCTATTACTAAGATTTTCATAGTGTCTTTTTATTTACATACAAAATAATTAGTCAATTAGCATATTTTCTAATTCTCCAATTTGCTAATTTTCTCAATACGTTTATTGAGTTTTTCAAATCCTTTTTAATTTTTCTTTCTTGGCGTTTGGTGCCTCGTAGTACTATTTTTAGCTATCTTTCTTTGTTTTTGCTAATGTTCTTATTGAAAGCAAAAAGGCATCTTTGTGTTACCTGCTAAAAATCTTTAGCCTAGCTTGCATTTTAACGGCTTTAGCAAGCTTTGGTTTCCAGTTTTTCTTTTTCGGTCTGTAGCTCAGTAAGGGTTGAGGGTTGCTCTTGAGATTGTGCAGTGGCAATACCTCCTAAAAATAGCGCAAATAGGGCTGCTATCAAAAATCTCCATCTGTATGATATAAGGGCACAAAGATAGTGATAATTCCATAATACCGACATTCTACTCTTCAATTTCCTCAAAATACCTATCTAAATGGTCGTATATTTCCATATCTTCCCTTTGATGCATCTCGCAATACTATATGGTTACAAGATTTTTCGGTATTAGTGAATGCAAAATTGTGTTCTCCATAGTAAATTTGATAGCCTTTCATTGCTAACGACCAAACTTCACCCGCTTTAAAGTTGAAAACATCATTTTTCATCCGATAGCTTTTTTTCCTACTTGTAATTCCATACGATGTAATTTTTAAAGTACTAAATATAATGATAAATTGTTAATTATCAATTGTCAATTACCAATTATTTTATACCTTTGCATAAACTACAAAAATACTAATGATAAATTATTAAAAGAACAACAAGGCAAAAAGCGGCTAAATATGATAAGCTTTTTCACGTATTGTGATAGCCTGTCTCTTAGTTTTCGTTGTTACTTCTTTTTATAATATTTAAGGATAATAATCAGTAGATGAGCATTTCTCCTCGAATTCTTACCAATATTGTTTAGAGGATTCTTTTTATAAATACCAAGGAAAAATATACCCAAAATAATAGGTAAAGGTTATAGAGCTGTATCCTGAAGCCGATGCGGCTACTTTTCAAGTATTCGCCAAAAAGTCTGCGAATCCAACAAATAGGATGGGATAAAGCACACGTTTTCCATAACAACCAAATCGTCCCCTTTACAGCCGCCTATTACCCCTATAGGCAATGACCTTTACCGATGGAAAGACACTTACTTTTTGTGCCTCTCGCCCTGACTTTAAAGCTGGCACTAATGACTATCCCCCTATAAAGCAAGTCGGTTCATAACGGACAAAAGTTCTCCGCGCTCAACTCTTCACCTTATCTCTCTACCGATGGTACCTATTTCTATTACCAAGGCGAAAAATAGGAAGGTGCCAAAGATACTATTTTTCCCTATTTTTGGAATTGAGAGATCGTGATGAAAATTCCAAAAATGAGCTGTTTCTTGCTATTTTTCTGACGGGAAAACGCGTCTTTTACAAAAACCATCTATTAGATGAAACTTTTACCGATGACCTTGTTACCGATATCTTCTCTAATCACGGCTATTTTGAGTATCTCTATCACCTCAATGGGGGGCAAAGTATTTATCGACGGAAAGCCTTTTATGCCCAACGAGACCCCTATCATTTGCTGATAGGTGATGATCGTTATACTGATCATTTGTTTTTACCAATGAAAACGGCGTTTATTATTATGATTTAGAGGAAAAGAAGCCAAAAAGCAATGGATAGCAATCCTTTTAAAGGATATAAAAAGAGGATAATGGCTATTTTACAATGGAAAAATATATTGTTTTTAGACAAAGAGTTCACATAGCAGAGGGAGAAGATATAAAGGGATGACAGGCTACTCTACTGAAATCATGCTTTGCTAAAGAATACCTCTACTTTTAGAATTTGAAGACAGAAATCAAACAAAAAGTCCTTTCGTCTGAAGAGTATCGAGGTATTAGCAAAAGCCAAAACTCGTACAGTTTCCTTTTTGGGAGCGCTACTTTTGTCTTATTGGTTGCTTATTATACTAATAAGCTTAAGCTTATATCATCAGCTTTTATATTTAGGCGGTACAATATCACCATAGACCCTTTTTCTATTAGATGAAAAATATTTGAGAATCAACAATTTGGTAGGGAAAACGCTATCTTATTAGAGATATTCAAAAAGTAGTCTTTACAATCTATAAAGAGAAAAACATCTCGGGGAAAATGCATATTGTAAGCAAAAGTAAAGGACACTTCGCCTTTCTTATCGTGTTAAATCCGGAAAAAACAGAAACAGAAGCTGCCCTTCTCGAAAAATAAAAAGATTTACAACAGTTATTAGAAAAACCAAAATATCAAGGTACAAATTAATTCATAAATTTTAAAATATAGAAACTATGAACAGCACTAAGAGAAACTACTCTAAACAAGAGAAGGAAAAAACCCAAAAAAGAGCCTCTTTTTGAGAAAAGTCATTGAAAATAGGACGTATAATCCTAATTGTGATAGTGGGGTGCTATCTCTTATCCTTCCTATGGGAAGAACCCTCACGTTTATTTTTCAACAATGACTCTATAGGAGTGATGATGCTCTTTTCTTACCCTTTGGCAGTATTCAATAGGTATTTATTTTTCTTTTCATCGTTGGGTACTTCCAAACGCATTCACTATGAGCAATTCATCAGAGGAGAACTTCCTCCCGTTATTAGAGTGAAAGCTTTGAATGATAGAGTTTTTCAAGGAATTGTATTTGTATTGATTGTTTCGTTTTATACGCTTGCATTCTGGTTTATAAACAAAGAAATTAGAAGTAAAGAAACAGGAGAACTACTAAGATACTTTTTATCAGTTTATAGCAATTAGCATTTTTAATAGGAATTATAGTGCTTTTTGTCTCATGATTTGAGAAAAAGTATCGAGATACTTTCTATGCTATAGAGATAAGAAAGATGGGTGCTTTTACATTTTTCTATAAAGAAACTCCAACAGACTATCGACTTAAAAGTATTCGCTACGTCTATTTTTATTTGAAACAAAGCTCAAAAGAAACTAAAATTCACCCTCGTATGAAGGTTTTCAATGGCCGAACCTTCATACTATGCATCAAACTCAGTGTTGATAACTATCTTTTACTAAAAGCTTTTTTTGCTCGCAATAATATCAATATAACAGATCAAATTATACAATCTCTGAGAGAATTTTGGAAAATGGAAAGTAAAAGTTATAGAACACATAAAACTTCCCAAGAGCTCGTAGACCCAAAACATTTCTTTACTTTTAGGATATTGTAAGCTCTCGAAACATACCCCAATGGGGGTGCTTGTTCCTTGGATCGTAGACTATAACCGCTATTATCGCATAAGTGCTGAAGAGTACCACTTATATCAAAACGACTCTCAAGCATTATGCCAACTATATGAAAAAGAGATTAGCAGAAATGAGGAGCGTTTTACGCAGAAGTTTATAGGTGCTGGTGCAGCCATGCGATTATGATGGCAGAGTCCATTTCACACGTGCTTATCCCTCAAAAGAAGTTAACCCTTTTGTGAATTATATCTATTATGAGGGAGTGCTCTATGCCCGCATTCTTTGGGACAAAGGCATTGTATACGTCCTCCTTATCAGAAAGTAAAACCCTAACGGAGACTGGGAGTATCCCTTGCGAAAAGAATGTTATATAGAAAAAGACTTAGAAGACCAAAACCTCTGCTTTTGTCTTGATACACAAAAAAATAGAAAAATCTCTACAATTAGTGAATATGTTTTATATAGAAGAATGTAAAGTAATATTACTTGGATGATTGCAGCTATCAAGCTAACCTGATTGATATAACTTAATGAGTATTAGTTAGATAGCTATATTTTACTGAAAAAGTTTATTTTTTCTTACAACCATTTTAAAGTTAATAGACGAATATAATCTGTAATTACAATGTCTAGAATTCTTCATTTTATAAAAGATTGACGCTCCCCGTCTCAATGGGGATAGGGTCAGTGGCGTATTTGGTATTTTTATTATGTACCAGCTTTTGGAGCAGGCTTCGCAATGGTTTGCACCCTTCTTTAACAGCATATTGCCGCTGTTTATGTTCCTCATTCTGTATGTTACTTTTTGCAAGGTCGATTTTTAAGAAATTAGCTCCAGTGAAGTGGCATTTTTGGACGACTGCTTGTCAGTTACTTTTGTAATGAGCATTCCTTTCTTTCGGGGAGTAGTGAATCGGTTTGATTGTCTATGGCATAGCTTTCGTATTGTGTTCTAAGTAAGCACACCCTTTTGTGCCCATAGTATATTTTTGCCCCCAGAGGAGGACCAATAATAAAAGAAGTTGCTTTTTCATTTTCTAATTCTCTAATTGAGTCATTTCCTCAATGCGTTTGTTGAGTTTTTCAATTTCTTTTTTTGATTTGTTTTTCTTGGCGTTTGGCACCTCGTTCGAGAGTCTTAGCAAACTTTTTTGCTTTTTTGCTGATATGCCTATTAAAAGCAAACGCTACATCTGCGTATTTACCTGTTAAAGAATTTTTGCATTTTCTTTGTCTTCGAGGACTTTGACAAGCTTTGGCTTCCAATCTTTCTTTTTCGGCTTGTAGCTCGGCAAGGGTTGAGGGTTGCTCTTGAGATTGTGCCACGGCAATACCGCCTAAAAATAACGCGAATAACGCTACTATCAAAAATCTTTTCTTCATCTGTTTGAGTGCTTTTTTAAAGGGTGCAAAGATAGTGATAATTTCATAATTGACAATTACTGATATTCTACTCTTCAATTTCCCTCAAAATACCCTATCCAAATGGCATCCTATTTCCATATCTTCATCGGAAGTATTTCGTAATACCATAAAGTGACAATTTTTCTCGGCATTAACGAATACAAAAATTGTGTTCGCCGAAGTACGCTTAGTATCCCTCATCTACTAACGACCAAACTTCACCCGCTTTAAAGCTGAAAATATCATTTTTTTATGCGATAGTTTTTACCTACTTGCAATTCCATAATATGTGATTTTTAAGTCACAAAAGATAATAATAATTTAGTCAATTTTTCTAATTTTCTAATTAGAAAATTATTTACTACTTTGCCGAGTAAATAGCCTGCAAAAAGGAAAAGGATATGAGCGATTTTAAACTAACGCTTTTGAGAAAATGGGAATTTGACAATGAATTCTCATTTGTTTATGCTTCAATTTTACTACCCAATGGCACTGCCGTAATCCTAACTTCGGATCATACCGATTGGCATAAATATTACGCCCTTGTCCTTTCAACCGAAGGCGTCAAAAAGATTTCCTATTGAATATACCCCAACATCCAACAGAGATTATCCTGTGCTTTTCAGATATAAAGAAGGGTTTGGTATCATCATCTCGGCAAAAGAAGTGCGGTATTACTCAGATATGCATTCGTCACCAGCACTCATTCCGATAAAAAAATAAATCATTACTCAGGTATAACATTGTACCAGAGAAGGCTCAGCAGCGGTATTTTTCAAAATATATCCGACAGCCAAATAATTCCCGTTTGCTTTGAAAATGAAGTTTATTACGGCAATGCAAGATGTTTTGCCCTTTTAGAATTTGATGAGGTAGCAAAAACTGCCAAATGGAAAATCTTTTTCTTACATAGATAAAAAGCATTTACGCATCGTGACAACAGAACCTCCGACACCCCAAAAATAGACAGTCTTAAAATATCGGATAAAAATCTACGCCTTCATTCCGGGTGAAAGCGCTTCATCGGTCAATAAATGGGGAATGGATTATTATGCGTCGCACAAATCTCTGCCGAAGGGAAAGGTCATCGAGAAGATTATCGAATCGGACAATTTGCATACCGATCATAAAAAAACGCGGTGTCAATGGCTGTTTTCACTGATTCTGAATATGTGATACTAACACCTGTTTTTAAAACCGATGAATGGAAGGGCAAATCAAAAAGTCTTTTTCGCTCACCACACGCGAATATGGTAATATTTTCTTACCCTAAAGGAATGACAAAAACACAAACTCCAAAAATATCACAGGTAACCTTTGCTTGACCTCTCTTTTTCGACAGAGGTTTTAAAAAGAAATATCTTTGTGCAATTACAATAACTCATAAAACACCTTAGGCATTAGCTTTTATGTCTCAAAAATCAAAGTTTTTCAATAAATTATTAGCCCATTACGGCAAGCAACATTGGTGGAATGACCCCAATCGCATTACCGACTGGATTTCGATGATTCTCATTCAGCAAACCACCCAAGAGAATACCGAAAAAGCGCTTGCAAACTTAGAGAGTAAAGCTATCGGTAGAGGCTTTACATGCTATGGAACTGAATACTTTACAGGAATATATACGTCCGGCAGGCTTCTACAAGCAAAAAGCACTTACATCAAAGCCCCTCATAGAATGGTACGTGTCGCACTGGGCTTCGTTACAAAAAGTTTGAGGCTATCCCTACTGAGGAACTTCGCAAGGAACTGCTCTCTATCAAAGGTGTGGGCGAAGAAACTGCCGATGCAATGTTGTTGTACATCTTTGAGCGAAAAGGTGTTTATTGCCGACCAGTACGCTATACGCCTTTTGAACCGCCTGAATCTCTACCGCACAGACTTATAAAGCCCTCCGCGAAGAGTGTATGCCCTTAGTAGCTGAAATTCCGTTAGAAACCTGTCAAGAATGGCACGCTAGTGATTGATGTACACGGCAAAGGCTTACCGCAAAGGTTTTACCGATGAACAATGGTTGTTAGAATAATTAGTACCAAATGAATCGTATTCTTCTTTTGATAGCCCGTGTGGCTCGTACTTGGACGCTCCTATCTCGATGAGCATAGGGGCGGGGAGTGTATTTGTTGTTTTATTATACACCTGATTTAGAGGGACTTTCTGCAGTGGTTTGTTCTATATTCTGAGCTATTTTACCACTTTTTATGTTCCTTATTCTATATGTTACTTTCTGCAAAAGTAGACTTTAAAAAGTTGGCGCCTGTTCCGTGGCATTGGTGGATGATAGTAGTAGTGTATTTTGGTAGGGAGTATCACGGGAGCGATTCTCTCTTTGGCATTCGGGGGAAAGAACTAATCCTCTTGGAGAGTGTACTGGCTTGTATTATAAGTCCGTGCAGCTGCCGCCGCAGTGGTAACTCTCAAGCTCGGTGGCAATTTAGAGCAGATGATCACTTATACTTTTTTGTATCCAACTTGCTTTTGTGCGCTACTCATACCCGTGTGTTTCCCACTGATAGAACCCGCTTCACAAATGACCTTTTGGGGTGCTTTCGCTGATAATGCAGGTATGCTTGGTACTGGTCGTACTGATGTTATTGGCATTGCTCACCGGAAAGTCTCCCCTGCTCCACCGCTTTCACCAATGGCTTATCCACATTCCTGACCTCTTTTTACCTCTGGGGCTGCTCGTTGATGATAGTTACCGGCACTACCCTCAAGAACATTTTCCACGCAGGGACAAGTGTATTATTCCTGTTGCTCATAGGATTTTCGGGATTAGTGTTATGTCTGCCCAATATGCTGAGGGCGCTATATAGGTAGATTTTTCTGGCACTTCTATAGAATCTGGGCAAGCCTTTAGGCAGAAGAACACCGCTTTTGCTATCTGGATAGCGGCTACTTACTTGCATCCGCTTTCTACTGTAGGGCCAGGTTGTTATATTCTTTGGCAGAATATCATCAACTCTATAGAAATCTGGGAAAAAGGCAAATACAAGGCTTGAGGATAAATCAGTATTTTAATTGCTCTATTTACCCTATTTGATAATATTTACCTTTGCCCTCGAAAAGAAAAGTTTTTGATGCAATGAAAAATTACTTTATTTATTATTACTGCTATCTCGGTTTCTGCCTATTCACAAATGCTGTTCTCCGAAAATCTCACGATGACCATAGATAGAAATACCAAACCTCCAAGGAGTCTGATGCCTGAGATAGATTTTAAAACTGAGAAAGAAAATATTTTTACGCTTTAAAAATATGAAGCTAATCTCAACTTGTTTATCAAATCAATAGCAGTGATCAATGTCATCAACAAGTTTGAGCTTTACCCATGGCAAGCAGGTGATTCTCATGAGGATATGTATATATGGAATACCGCTACCTCTTCGGGATCATGCTTTTGAGGTGTACCCTTATGTGGAATCACAGTGACGGAGTAGGGAATGATTCACAGATTTCTTCTGGGCTGCAATCACGCTATCGACTGGTGAACACCAATTCGTCCTGATGTTTGCTGCTGTGGGATTGTTCTTCGAGTATGAAAAATGGCAACACCCACATCTGATGCCAATATTCTGAGCACGCCTATAGCCGTAGTCTCAAGACCCATTTGTCACTGAGCTACAAACTTCAATTGGCTAAGAAATGGGGACTTACTACTACAGCCATACATCAGGGAAAGCCGATAGAACTTATTTCAAAGAAGCACGTTTTGGAGGAGCTCTTGACCTGGAATTATAGTATTACTAATGCTATGGGTATTCGTGGTGCCTATAGGCTTATCTACGATACAGCCCCCATAGTCCCTATAGGACTACCATTCGTTGAAGTAGGGCTTACGGTCTTCATTTTAATTAACCAAATTAACACATTAGTATTATGTTTACTATTCTATATAGAAAACCCGAGAAGAATTCTTCTACTTGATGTATTTTCTAAAATTGTTTTTAGGATTGTTGTGGCTATTGCTCTGGTTATCAATAAGTCTGGTAAGGGCAACTTAGACCTACTTCCGCCGCGGATCAGGCACAGAATTACGTACTGAGTACTCATCGTGATTTATAGTCCTGCCATTACACTCTTCCAGTTTGCCATTGTCTTGGTTATTTGCGATTTCTATTATAGGATTACTGAAAGCTTAAGACCAAAATTCTTGCCTTTTAGGCATTTTATAGACGGAACAGCGGTGATTGTGATCAATCGTAGTAAGATAGACATAGCAGCCTGTGAAAGAAGGCCAAAATCACGGCACACGATCTTTCCCTAGCTCCAAAAGAGGGTGTCTATTATATCCAGAATGAAAAGAGCGGTACTGGAACAGAACGGTGAACTGATTAGTTGTATTAGCAGGTGAGAGAATCCTAAATATCCCGTATCACCGATGGTATTATCCATAAGGGTGTTGGAAGATGTGATAAAACAGAAGAATGGCTACGGGAAGAGCTCACGACAAGGCTATGAAAGTGTCTCAGATATTCTTAGCAGAATATTATGGAGGACAGGTAAAAGTAGTTCCTATAATAATTAGAAAATTAGCTGATTAACATAAGTGTTAATTAGCTAATGTATATTTGCCCCAATTATTCAGATACCATGAACTTGAATATATTCATCACCCTACATCTGATAGAGAAACAGCCAGACCTTTTTGGGGGTACGTTGAGACAATTCTCTTATTCTGCTATTGTAGATACATGTTTTGGTGATAGCTTATTTGATTGCTCTGACGAGTAATATACTTGAAAAATAGAAAAGCAGATTTTGAATATTATTACAAATACCTACTATCCTCCTCTGTATAGGGTTGTACTTCTTCTAGAAGATAAAAGTTCCTGATGACTATTGTGTTCCGCAGTATACAATGACAGCGCTATAGAAATTGATGAAGCAAAGCTTGCTTTAGGATATAAGGAAAATCCTCCAGAAATATCCTTATTGCTTATGCCTCCGATACCGAAGAGGCTCTATTGTCATTAATTGCCTTGGCCAATGTGATTCTTCTGAGCAGACAACTACAAAACGCACACCTTAAAAATAGAGATCCATAGCAAGATTAACGCTATTTTTCTCACAAATGAATTCGGTAACTGCGGAATTGGATTGTAGAAGAGCGCATAGACCAAATAGCTACTACCCTCAGTGATATCAATGACAAGAATGCACGCGCACTGAGTTGCTCCATACTTCCTGAGGAGCGGCCTCGGCGGTGGCAGGGGCTCATACAGATGACAACTGGAACAAAGGCGTGGCAGTAGGGTAGTGGGGTGTGGGGGCAGGCTTGAGTTTTTCACCCTTAATTCGAAGGAAAAAGTAGTGCTACAACACCCTCGCAATCTGTTGCGTTGTTTTATCACTGAGAAAAATGATATTGATGTTTCCTCCTTTGTATGGTATATGTTAACGAACCTCGGTTTTTACTAACTCAGGAGTTCTCGTCTTGCGAAACACACAAAAAGAGATGGATCAGATATCTTTTGATAATGACAAAAGAAAAGGCACTGAAAGGTGAGTTTTTAGCGATGGAGGCGTCTATAGTGCGGGAGATTTGCATACTCGTGTTGAGATGTTTTGACCAAATGCAATCGGTGATACATTCCGCTGAACCAAAACCCGAACTTCTTTATCCAAGAGGTCAATATACTATGTTGATAAAAATTGTATATAATGAAAACCTCTTTGTTGCTAGTGTAAGTGACATACTCCCGTTGTAGCCCAAACTTCGAAAAGACAAAACCCTGATTATAGATGCGAGTTACCTCAAACAAGGTAGTAGCTACGGACAGTTAGGAGTGCATTTCACCTATTATGACAGCAATAAGTTGGCACTATCTGCGGGATTGGCAGGGCAACTTCCGTTCGGAAAAACGGATTAGTCGCTATCCCCGAAGCGCAACTCTCGGCGTGGATCAGAGCTGATGACTCACAGTGGTTTTAGTAGATATCCCTGTGCTACTGTTGCGCCCTCAGCTGAATTTCTCCCTATTACTTCGCCCCGAAGCAGGTTCTCAAATTCTTGTTTTTCATGTAAAAGCAGGCTACGCATTCCCTTTGGGGTAAAATGAGTGACAAACTATCCTTTTTGACACGGGCAAATTCCGCCTTTCAGTAGGAGCATTATACCGCCAAATATAAAATAATAATAACTAATATGAACCCAATAATCAAAACAATGGACACTGCTAAATCCCTTAAAAAGCCTGCCAATATGAGGAGGCTCTGCTATCTATGAAAGCGCTCTGCCCAAAGGTAGAGACAGAATTCTCGGACACTCTTGATAGAGCTATGTTTTTGGGGATTACTGGTGTATTGCAGATGTTGCCCAGTATGACAAAAGCGGAAGGCAATACTTGCTAAAGCCTTAAAATACATAACTGAAAATGGGTATACTACTTTAAACTATATTTTCTATAACTATGGGAATATGTATCTTCACTCAAGCTAAATGGGAAGAAGCTATTCCTTGGCTGAAAAAGCGCTCAACAGAAATAGCGATGGGTGGATTAATGAAAAACAAAGAGCTTACTATGGCACTGCTTTTAGGGGGACGCACTATTCCATTTGGGGCGTATAGATGAAGCAGAAGAAGAGTTACTTAAGGCAGAGGCAGGCAAAGCTACTGTAGCTAATAAAGATTGGGAAACCTTTTTCACCTCAAAAGAAATATACAAGCAAAAAGGGTGACGAGAAACTAATGGCAAAAATATGAAAAATATGTACCTTACCCGACTTAAAAGCTAAAGGAAGAAGACTTATCTATCCTCTATCAGAACATCGGGCAAACAAACAAGCGCTTGAAGACTGGAAAAACTTAATAACCCTTAATCATTTTACAAAGAAAACCCTATGAACGAACAAGCAAGAAAACTTTACGAACAAGCCCAAGCGAATTACCCAGCATTAAAAGCCCAAATAGAGGCGCAAGTAGTGCGTTGGTTTTTGGGCATCAGGAGCGTGTAGGGACTCTTTCTCCTTTGGAACCTTTTTATTTTTGAACAAAACCGTTTCTCAAAGTCTAAAAATCTTTAAAAGATGCTCCAGAAGATTCTGACAATAAGTATCAATATGGCGTGAATGCCAAACGATGAGATTATCGTAGAACGCAGTTATAATGAGTTTGAAGGATCAGTATGATGAGGAGTTCTATTTTCGTGAAGACAAAACAAATTATTAGTTATCACTTTTGATTCTGCTCTCTGAGAAAAGAGTGTGATAAATACAGGATATTCATCTATAAAGGATGGACTCTGCAATCATATCCATACTCGCTTTATGATAGATAATACTTGGCGAAAAGGACTAATGTATTTATGAGGGAGACAAACTCATTCGCTAAGAGGAAAAAAGGATTAGATTATTATTTAAAACCCATTGATAATACCCTTCTCTATACCCTATGATATATTGGGAAAACTCAATAGTATTAGCAGCGGAACGGGCTATGTATATTATCAGAAGAAGGATAAGAAAATCAGTTATAAAGCCCTCTCGTGATGAAAGCGCGGGAAGCGCTACTATGTCCCTATTGGTGCCTGCCATTAAGGCATATCCTATAAAAGAGCCTTTGTATTGTATCAATCTATCGTTTGACTACAATACATACTGCCCTACAAGAATAGGTTGCTTTGGTACTGAAAGCGAAAGACAAGAATGGGAAAAAGACTTATGGAGAAAGAGTTGATAGACACCTTTGGAACACTGCCGAGTATGAGCATACTATTGAGATATGAACCAGATGATGAAGATGCTGTCCCTCTTTGACCTTTTTCAACCAAGAAACCGAAATGCAAGACAAGAGCAGTGCTGCCACTGAAACTATTAGTCGCTTGCGCTAAACGCCTCAAAGAAGAATGGGCATCACTGGGCATTCCCTCCACCGATGACTTTTGTAGTGGTAGTAGTGATGAGAAGAATTCTTTTTCAAGAAAGTATAATTGAATTAAAACTAAAATAAAATCACTCAAAAACACCACATCTATCACTGGTATTTAGCAATTTAGCAAAATATAGCATATAGATTTATCTCTATGATTAAATATTATAGAGATAATGGAAGAAAATGGCGTAAAAATGTCTTAAAAATTTTGTAACATTGTATGTATAACTAAAAATAATGTAACATTATGAGAAAAAGTGTTTCTTATCCTATGTGCTCTAAGTTTAGCTACAGGATGCTCTCGAAACGAGAAAGATGATTCTACTAGCCAAATAGTAGATCCTGCTACAAGGAAAAATGATGAATATCTAAAAAAAGGTGGATGGAATATGGTCTGGAACGATGAGTTTAACCGCGATGATATCTCTCACTAGGTATTTGGTCTAAAATATGGACTTGCACTACTTCCGATTGTTGCAATACAATGAGTAAAGACCCTAGTTTGTACGAAATTAAGAACGGTAGTCTTATCCTTTTAGGGAAGCCTAGTCCAGAATCTACTAAAGACAACCCAAAATATATCACAGGAGGTGTTTTTACCAAGGTAAAAAGTATTTCCAAATAGGCGTTTAGAAATCCGCTGTAAGCTGGAAGGTCATCAGGCGCTTGGCCTCTGGATGATACCTGACGATCTCTATCTTGGCCTACAGGTGGTGAAATAGAGCATTGTAGACGACTCAACTATGATCCTTTTGTATATCATACCTTACACTCGCCTTACACCCAAGCTGGTAAAAAAGATCCTTCTAAAAAGGATAACCCACCGAGCCATACTAAAGCCGCTATCAACCCTGATGATTACAACATCTATGCGGTAGAACTTGATACCAATGAAGTGCGTTTTTATGTAAATGGCGAACAGACTTTCAGCTATGCGCGTGTGCCTGGAAAAAGAAAGTCAAGGACAGTTCCCTTTTAACCGCCCTTATATGTTACTCATTGACATGCAGTTGGGTGGTAAATGGGTAGGTGAAGTAAAACCTTTTACCAAACCTATAAGAATGTATGTAGATTGGGTGCGTTTTTACTCAGAAATAAAATTTTCAAGTATTATATTTAAAACACTTTGCCAAAGTTAGGACTTTGTGCAAAAGTTTGTTATATTTTTGTTGTATTAAAATCAATTTTATGAACGAACAAGCAAGAAAACTTACGAACATACCCAAGTATCAGAAGAAGGGTAAGAAAGTATAATAGTAATTTAAAATTAAAAATAAGATGACTCAAGAACAAAAAACACATATTCAACAGTTGACGAAAGAACATTTTCGCTACTCATTTTCTCACATCAAAAGCCAAAGCCGATAATAAAGGACCCTCATTTAGAGGCTTATTATCTATTCTTAGTAGACGATTTCTGCCGTTGGTGATGCCGCTATCAGTCGGGAAGCTATCAAGGCTTATGACCCCAATGCTACTATATTAGACGCTATATGGAGTGGCGAATGTGAAGAGGACTACAATGGTTCTATGCGCCTGTACATACCGAGACTGGCTCTGACAACTCAAAGTCATTTGTACAAAGAGATCTATCTCTTGGTACATGCTTTTAGAAGGTGACGATGAAGAAGAACAATACAATGCTTTGCGTAAGGACTTTGAGGATTGTCTGCTCAATGCCCTCATGAGTGGATAAAGAAGGGCTTTTTGGCAATCGCGAGGAAAACGGCTTACTCTTTTTGCCTTTTTATATAGATGATTACGACGAAAAATGACGAAGGCTCACTCTTGTACTGCTCTACCGAACTCCTTAACCCTAAAAAGGATTGGGACAAATTGAAAGGATAAATTAAAAACAAAATGACCCCTGAACTACAACCATTAGGCGATGCTATTTTTGAGGCTGCTCAAAAAGCATTTTTAAAACTCTTTGAAAACGGAGAGCATTATTACTATTGTGTGTTACTCTACTACGGTGAGGCGCTACTCCCTTGTATTGCGGCATGGTCGGTGGAAGCTTTAGAGCGATTCGTAAATGAAAATGCTATCCCCAAGAGGAAATACCATACTATAAATACTCATTTGCCGATAGCCCTTATTACGCTTTTTGGTTATGAGGAATATTTTCAGCAGGTAAAGCAGTTGTTTGAGCAGCGCGACCTCTTTATAGATTACAAACAATGAGGAGCAATGGAACGAGGAATACAACCTCCGACTTGCTGCTGCTATGGTATATGCGATGAAAAAGCTGGACGAGATAGGTATTTTTGCCCTCAACCAACCACGAGAACAAGTGTATATCAACGTAGAACTAATGCCCCCTGACGATACCTGATATAGAAAGAGCTTTGTCTTTTCAAACGATCCTGATAACATATGAGGAATGGCTTTCTATATTTGGAGGATGATTTTCGTAGCATTTCTTTGTGATTCAAATAATGTATTTTGTAGCGCAAATCTATACACACTCAACTTTTTATCTTAAGATGCTTTCTCTGATAGACTAAATATATAGAAGGTATACAAAAAGCATGCGAGAGTTTTCAGTTGTCACTACGATTGCTATTATCAGTGATAGTAAGCTAACTATCTTTTATTGTAAATCAAACAGTTATAAACAGAAAATACATTATCTGACATTAGCTCTCCTTTTTTCGGTACATATTATAGCATTATTGTTATATTGTCTTCTCTTTATCGAGATAAAAAGAACCAAAAGGCTACAAGAACTCATAGAACAGATGACTGAAGAGGAATTTCAGTTCTATTACAAGCGCAATCTTCCTTATCTTTTACTACAAATACGCTCCTACTTTTTGTAATTTGTTGTGACAGGCTCTATTTATTTACCCTCTTTGAAAATCAAAGAAATTGACCCCTAAAAAGTAGAAAAAGTAGCTGTCACTATGCAAGGGAGGCAGCTTTTTGGTAGAGATTCAATCACCCTGAAACTACCAAATTTGAGGTATATACTAGCGCTTATCCTTATTTGGAAAGGCTTATCAGAAAAATACAACTCCTAATGCCGATATAGAAGTTTATAAATTATGATACATGCTTTTTATTATCTCTCTCTACTAGCCGGAATCGCTCTGGCAGCCCTTTATATCTTCCTTGTTTCGAAGTTTACATCCAGCTATGATAGAGAAATATCTTTGTTATTTTTCCTGTTCCTTTTCTATTAGGGGTGTGGATATGCTATTCCTTTGCTTATAATCAAAAATAGTAGGAGCCATTGCTGTAATCTGTACCATTGTTTTCTTTAAATTTATGATGGGGACTCTGGGAGTTACTTTTTCTACAGTATATGAGAGATTAACCTGCCCAAGATCTATAAAAACTATCATTCTACATCAGACCATAGAATATCGCGCAGAAGGATCTGAATACCTTATGAGACTTCCTGAAGATATTCATCACTTTGCAAGAGGTATCTACCTCAATCCTCAAAACGAACTGGTCATCTATGATAAATCAATACCTATGGAACGCGGCATGAGCTATCTGTTATTAACCATATAGAGAAATACACATTCCTTAGGAGAGCGTATGCAGAATAAGGACACTTTGAAGTACAACAAGATATCTCCGATATCTTTGATGGAAGTTCCCAGCATTTCCTTAAGAGAGAAACTCTTGAGCGTAAGGATATTAAAAACCCATGTATGTAGAAAGCTATAAAACCAAAGGAAATAAATATGAAACTATTTTGTATTTTGAGGTAAAAACCAAGCCTCATACTTTTCGATTAAAAACCAGATTTTCTTACATCAAGAATCAAAAAGAACTTTCAAAGAAACCTACAACCTATTATGAGAACGATTCTGAAATAATAGAATCTTTTGAAATATCAGCCTATATACTAATAAACATCTCCATTATCAGCTGTTACAAATAAAGGATGACATTCTATTTAGGTCTTATCTATATGGTAAAATAAGAATCTCCTATTTAAATATTATAGTACTTTGCCAAAGGTTGTAGAGACCCCTCGACCTTTGGCAAAGTTTTTATTAAATACTATTTCTATGTAATTTAAACCTCCCACACTTCCCATTTTTCTTCTTCTAAATTCAACTGCCGGTGGAAATTGCGTATTTGCTCCTCATCAATACGTGGGTTCTTATTCAGTTGTTGTAATATCTCCCGCTGATGATGCAAAAATAGCAACGTATTTCTTTCGCTCTTCAGGGAGTAGTATTGCTCTTCGACAAATCGAGTTGGTATTGCCATATATCTTTCTGATTCTGTAACAGAAGACTATCGTTTATTCCTTCTTTGTAATGCTTTTGCATATAATCTAAAAGCCGCTTGCGCTAATGATTTACGAATAAGACTTTCGGCTTCAGCTTCAGGAATATGGTCTTCATAATCAGGGAATTTAGCCCATCGGATAGCTGCTGGCAAATCCAAGCCCTTGTACGAGTAGGGTTACTAATATCACTATAAAAAGTAATGTAGAGAATCAGGCTGCGATGCGGAAAAGGCTGCCGTTCTCTAAAGTTAGAGGAATAGAAAGGGCTACCGCTAGTGAAAGCACCCTCGCGCATTCCTGCCCAACCCAGTACCAAAGGTAACCGAAAGCCAGGGTCCCGCCTGTCGGCTACTGTGATAAAGTGTTTCATTACTTGAGTAATGAGTAAAGCCCTGTATGACGATAGCAGTCGTACCCCTACTACTACCCCTGTGATGAGCAGTCCAGTAGTTGGTAGCAGTGGCAAGACTCATACCTTCGGCTTCTATACCCTATCAGCACTTCAGGCAAAGCAAGTCCCTATCAGCATAAAGGCAAGTCCGTTCAGTACAAAAACCTAAAATATCCCATACCGCCCACCCTTTGTTGCTTGTGGAGGCAGCAAGAATACTAGTAAGGTGGAACGACATATACATACCTCCAGCCACTACTGCCAACACTCCGGACGCCCCTACTCGTTAGCTACATATACATTATATAAGGAACAATAAAGGTCAAGGATAACATCCATATTAGCATCGGAGGAAGATACTTGGTAGTTTACGCATCACCCACGCTACTGCTGCTATAAGCGTTCCGCCAATAACTACCCAAAGGAAATTCAATGCCATATCTGTCCATACCAGCTGACCGGTAGTAACTACCAAAGCCGCAAAATCTAAATACAATCAGTGAAGAGGCATCGTTTAGCAAACTCTCGCTTTCTATGATGGTTGAGATGCGTTTAGCACCTTTACAAACTTCATAATCGTTGAAGCACTCACCGCATCGGTAGGAGCCTATCACGCCCCCAAAAGGAAACCCTAACGCCAATGAAAAACCCCAGGGAATACCATATTGGCTACCCACGCCACCGCAGCAGCCGTGATAAAATACTACAATAAAGGCAAAGCTAAAGATAATGCGGCGCCACTTCACATCTCTTTCAGTGATAGCGAAAAAACATCGGCATACAGAAGAGGCGGTAAGAAAATGATAAGTACCAAATCAGGATTCAGTGTAATGGTTGGGACATTGGGAATAAAGCTAATTGCCAATCCTCCTAACACCAAAAGAATAGGGTACGCTACCTTGAGCCGGTTTTGCAAACATTATCAGTAGCATAATAGCCACCATCAAAAAGTAATAAGTAAGGGAAATATTGCACCATAGTTCATTAATTATGAGGCGACAAAAATAGTATAAAAATACTTTTTTTAATCATAATTGATAAGTGTTTTTGTATCTTTGCACTAATAAATTAATCTATTATGAAAGGACTTATTATTGGCGCTACGGGCGCTACCGGAAAAAGATTTATTAGCTAAGCTGTTAGAAAGACGACACTTATAGCGAAGTGCATTGCTTCGTGCGTAAGCCCTATGAGCATCAGTCACCCCAAGCTACACGCTCACGTGGTTGATTTTGATACCCCTGAGGCGTGGGTCAGATTTGCTGCACGGCGATGTGGCTTTTCTCTTGCTTAGGGAACTACCTTAGCTGTGGCAGGTAGCAAAAGATGCTCAATGGCGGGTAGATTATGACTATCAGTACGCTTTGCTCAGCATTGTAAAAGTCACGGAGTACCCACCTTTGTATTGGTGTCGGCAGCAGGAGCTAAAGCGCAGTCTAAAACTCTTCTACAACCGTATGAAAGGGGCTTTTAGAAGAGGCAGTTAAAAACTTAACTTTCGCGCTTTGCTTATCTTTCAAACCCTCAGTTTTAGTGCGCAAAGGGTCGGATAGAAAAGGGGAACAATTCGGACTAAAAATGATTGTACTGCTCAACAAGATAGGACTCTTTCAAGCGGTATCGCCCTCTATGCCAACGAACGTTTTGGCTCAGAGAATGCTATGAAGTAGCCACAGCCACCGAGGGGTACATACTTTTTATCCTTGATGAAATCTTTTTGTAATGATCACTGAATACTGACCTCTGATTACAGATTACAGACTTGTGTATATAGAAAATAAATTGTACTTTTGCCTTCGCTAATGAGAGAAATATGAGAACAATCCGAAACTTGTTTTTATAGGAATGATCTTTTGGGACATTCTCCTTATATGCCCAAGAAGAAAAGGACGTTCCTTTCTACACGATAGATAAGCAACCTTATTACTTTAAAAATCGATACCCTTACAGGAGAAAAAGAAATCCCTTTCAGTAATTTTTGCACACCGATGGGTGACAAAAATTTAAAATATCCAGAAAGAGGTATAAAAGAAAAAGATTCAAGGCAAGTAATTGTAATACTCACGATAGATGAAAAGGGATTCTTTTCTATAAAAAGAAATAAGGAGGGTAATCCTCTCCTACAAGAAGAAGCTTGTAGGGGTATTTGACGGATTTCTCAGCTCTTTCCTGCCCTACAAGGAGATAAGCCTGTAAGCATTACCATTGGCTATCCTATTGCATTCAGAATCACCAACTGACTTGTATATGTAGAAAATAAATTGCAATTTTATTTCTTAAAAATATTATGAAAGTAAGTAGAATTCTATATCTTATAGCTATTATTTTTAGTTCTTTTCCGTTGCTAGCACAAGAAGAAGAGGATATTCCTTTTGCAATGATAAAAAACACCCTTTATTATCTTACAAATAGATACCATTACAGGGAAAAACAAAGAAATACCTTTCAAATATTTTTAGACCAATGGGTGATAAATATCAATATCCTGAAGAAGCCTTAGAAAAAGATTGAGGGTAGTAATAGTAACTCCTCAGGATAGATAAAAAAGGTTTTCTATCTATAAAAGAAGTTAAAGACGTAATCCCTCTTAGAAGAAGAAGCCTGTAGGATATTTGACGGATTCCCCTCAGCTCTCTCCTGCCTTACTAGAGAGCAAGCCTGTGAAAATATTGTCTATAACTATCCCTGTCATAGTTAGAATTATTCAATAGAGTGAAAAGTAAAGAATAATCACTTTGTCATTAATCATTAATCATTGATCATTAACAATGAATCATCTCAAGCAATTAGAAGCGGAAAGTATTTATATCATGCGCGAAGTAGCCGCGCAGTTTGAGCGTCCTGCCCTCCTATTTAGTGGCGGAAGGACTCTATTACTGGTACATTTAGCTATCAAGGCCTTTGCTCCTATGAAAATTCCTTTTCCTTTGGTACATATCGACACAGGTCACAACTTCCCTGAAGCCATTGCCTACCGCGATGCCTTGGCCAAGCGTATCGGGGCAGAACTCATCGTTCGCCAAGTGGAGGATACCATCAAAGGCGAAAGGGCTGACAGAACCCAAAGGTAAGTTTGCCTCTCGCAACTGGCTACAAACCCATACCCTTTTGGATACTATTGAGGAATTTCACTTTCGATGCCTGTATAGGAGGTGCACGCCGTGATGAGGAGAAAAGCACGTGCTAAGGAGCGTTTTTCTCGGTACGCGATGAGTTTGGTCAGTGGGATCCTAAGTTGCAACGTCCAGAGCTATGGGATATCTATAACGGGCGTATCCACAAGGGGGAGAATGTACGTGTGTTTCCTATTTCCAACTGGACAGAATTGGATGTATGGAGCTATATTGAGCAGGAAAATATAGACTACCATCTATCTATTTTGCCCATGATCGCGAGGTGATTGAGCACGAAGGTCGTCTGATAGCCGTCTCTCCTTTTTATCCAAATAGATGAGAATGATAAAATCGTCAGTCAAGCGGGTGCGCTATCGCACCGTGGGCGATGATGACCTGTACCGCCGCTGTGGAGAGTGATGCTACTCTTGAAGAGGTAGTGAGAGAAATAGCGGCCTCCCGTATCTCCGAACGTGGAGAAACCCGCATCGATGACCGTGTCACCGAAGCGGCTATGGAAGATAGAAAAAGGAGGCTATTTTTAGGATTCTTTTCGACAAACTATTACTCTTCCTTGCCTAGAAAAACTTGGCATGGTTTTTGGCTATCTATAAAATTATAGTAGTATACAATATAAAAATTAACAATTGACAATTATGATGGATTTATTATGTAATTCTTGGAGCAATAGCCTTAGTGAGTTGGCTGGTGAGCAACCGCCTACAAAGCAAGTTTGAATATTATTCCAAAGTGCATTTGCGCAATGGGATGAGTGGGGCGAGATTGCTCAAAAAGATGCTTGAAGACCATGGCATCCATGATGTGAAAAGTGATTTTCAACTCCCAGGAAGGCTCACTGATCACTATAATCCCATGGACAAGACGGTGAACCTCAGTGAGGCGGTAGTATAACCAACGCAATGCCGCTGCCGCTGCAGTAGCAGCTCATGAGTGTGGGCATGCGGTGCAACATGCTCAGAGCTATTCTTGGCTCACCTACGTTCTCAAACTGGTTCCTGCAGTGAATGTTTCCTCAATCTTTCCCAATGGCTTATTTTTAGGAGGATTCCTTTTAGGGGCAGCTGCTAAGGTAGGTTTTGGATATTGGGCTAGCTTTTGATAGGGGATGATTCTTTTTGCTGTCACTACGGCTTTTGCTTTCATTACCCTACCTGTGGAGTATGATGCCAGCAATCGTGCTTTGGCTTGGCTTAAGAATAAGAATATCGTCTCCCAGCAGGAATATGCAGGAGCAGAGGACTCGCTTAAATGGGCAGCTCGTACTTATGTAGTGGCTGCTTTGGGTTCTCGCACAACTTCTTTATTGGGTGTATAGACTTATGGGGAAGCAATAGAGAATAATAGTTATGAGTGGGTGATGAATAATCGTTTAACCACTAATTATTAATCATTAACCTAAATCATTGAAACATTGAAAAATTCAGATAATTTCTTCTTTTGGCGGGGCCTCGTGCTATAGAGGGAGAAGATATGGCTATGCGTATAGCAGAAAAATTGTAAAAATCACTACTGCTCTTGATATTCCCTTATACCTTCAAGGGAGCTCAAAAGGCCAATCGTAGTCGTATAGATTCTTTTACGGATAGGGATGAGAAGGCATTGAAGATACTCCAAAAAGTATCTCAGACCTTTGGCATACCTACTATAACGGATATTCATGAGATAAAAAGATGCAGAAATGGCGGCGGAGTATGTCGATGTACTACAGATTCCTGCTTTTTGGTTCGACAGACAGACTTAGTTGTAGCTGCGGCAAAAACAGGAAAAGAGTCAATCTCAAAAAGGGCAGTTCATGAGTCCTGAGAGTATGAAGCATGCTGTACAGAAAGTATTGGATAGTGGCAATGAGCAAGTCTGGATTACTGATAGGGGAACCATGTTTGGTTATCAGGATATGATAGTCGACTTTCGAGGAATTCCTACTATGAAGCAGTATGCCCCTGTGGTCTTAGATATTACTCATTCACTCCAGCAGCCTAACCAAAGCCTCAGGGGGTAACAGGAGGTAGGCCAGATATGATTGAAACTATCGCGCGAGCAGGTGAGTGAACAATGTAGATGGAATCTTTGTGGAAAACACATTTTCGATCCAGCCAATGCCAAGAGTGATGGGGCGAATATGCTACATCTCGACCTGCTGGAGGGACTTCTACCCGCCTTGTAGCAATACGAAAACCATTAACACATTCTCAGTCTAATTCTTTCAACCATGAACGAACAAACGGCCTATGCTAAGACCATCACTGGTATATATAACAAAGGTGTATCAAGGGAAAAATGTAGGAAAATACCCACTTACATCCCTGAATTACTCAATATAAATCCTGATAAGTTTGGAATTGCTATCCATACTTTACAAGGAAAAATTTGGTATAGGTGATTACCAAGAAAAAGTTTTCTATACAGAGTATTGCCAAGGTACTTTCCTTCATCTATGGCATACAATATCTTCGGGGATAGTATTTGGGAGAGGGTGTCAGTGAGCCTTCAGACCTCTTTTAACTCGCTCTACAGCTTGAAGCCAACAATGGGATCCCTCGTAACCCGCTGATCAATGCAGGAGCTATTGTCATCTGTGATATATTGCTTTCTCACTTTGAGAATGCTGAAGAAGAATTTCTTAAGTTTTGTTCGTCAGCTTGCACAATGATCCCTACGATAGAGTATTCACAGACCATAGCTTCTTCAGAGAAGGAGGTAGGGTATCGCAACTTTGCCCTCTGTTATTATATAAAGTCCTTGGGCAATATAGAAAATGACCCAGAAAGGGTTTTTGGACTTCTACTTTTAAGCTTTTGTTCTATAGAGCTAACTTGTGAGTCCTTGGCTTATGTATTCACTTTCTTGGCCAATGATGGATCACCTACACAGAGAAATCGCATTCTCCCCATATATATACTAAGCGTATCAATGCTATTATGCAGACTTGTGGTTTCTATGATGAATCAGGGAATTTGCCTTCGAGTAGGTCTTCCTGGCAAGAGTGGGGTAGGAGGAGGCATTGTGGCCATCATGCCTGGTCACTATGCCATCGCGGTATGGAGTCCACGCCTGAATGAAAAAGGTAATTCCTACCGAGGGTAAAATTCTTGGAAGGGTTCACTATGCAGACACAAATATCCGTCTTTAGAGCTAAGAGTAAAGTCGCTATGAGCGAGTATCTGACCAGTGAGTGAAGGTGGGGCATATAGTGAAGATGAAGAGTGAAAAATGATAGGAATATCATTTTTCACTCTTCTCTTTAAAGTTGGTCTACAAGGACTCAGAACATGAATTACAGAGCCAGAATCTGTCGTGTTACCATTACACCATAGACCATTGCTTTTATTGCAGGGGCAAAAGGTACGACTTTTTGAAATGCACAATAAAAAGCAACCTTTTACAGTTGCTTTTTCCAAATAACTTTTAAACTATAATAATATGATTAACCCAATTCAAAAATAGGATTGAAAAAGTTGGTCTACAAGGACTCGAACCTTGAATAACAGAACCAAAATCTGCTGTGTTACCATTACACCATAGACCATCTCTCAATTGCGGTGCAAAGGTACAACTCAAACCTGCAAGTGTTTGCCTTAAAAATAAAAAATTTTTTCTCTTTATTTTATTAGGTAGATACAATAAAAAATGTGTAACTTCGCTCCGTTTTTTTAAAAAGATAAAAATGGATTTACAAAAAGGACTTTCATAAGTATAATCTCATTACAGGATGGGGGTATTTTCATTGCTTTACTCACCTATGGGCTCTCAGTGAGAGCCCTACTGTAAGTTTCTGGGACTGTGGAGAGTATATAGCTACCTCAGCTAAGCTCGAAGTGGGTCACCCACCTGGAGCACCTCCAGATGGTAGGGGCTTTCTTTGCTTCTTTTTCTCCCTTCGCCTGAGAAGACAGCTCTTTTTGTAAATTATATTTCAGTATTCTCTAGTGCTTTTTACCATATTATTTTCTATATTTTATTATTGTCAATCTTTACTAAGAAGATTGCTCTTATCAAAGCAGGCACTACCCAATTCTCAAGTGATAGGCTTTGTATGGTAGTGGAGTAGTAGGAGCTTTGAGCCTATACTTTCTCAGATAGCTTTTTGGTTTCAATGCTACTGAGACGGAGGTATATGCATATGGCAATGCTTTTTCATGTCAGCACATGTTTTGGTTAGGGCTTAAGTGGACAGACAACTTAGATAGTCCTCAGGGGGATAAGTGGTTGCTGCTCATAGCTCTTGTAGTAGGAGCTCTCCTTTGGGGTACACTTTATGGCACTGCTAACTATTCCGGCTATAGGGATGCTCTACTTTTCTTCCAGTCTCATTTAAGAAGAATATCAGAGAACTTTATCTTGGCCAATGTGATTTCTATATCTATATTGCTACTGATATTCAAGCTGATACTTCCTTATACTTTGGCGTTGTTCGGCTATACAGAAGTGTTTTTTGTCAATGAACTAGGGCATGCCTTTTTAACTCTGGAACTATTTTTACAGGAGTCTCTATTATAGCTTTGTTTTGTATTTTACTCTATGGCAAAGACAGAAGCACCAAAGAGCGACTCTTAGAACTGCTACCTCTGCTTACTGTGTTGGTTTTCTTCTTGGTTGATGATTCCTATCCGTGCAATGCAGGTACAGTCATCAATGAGAACAGTCCCACCGATGCGCTTGCTCTGGCTTATTACAACTTGGAACAATACCAGAAGACCTATCTTTTCAGAGGACCTATGTAGCTCAGATGCTTTTGCGCCTACAGGGATGATTATATGGATGAAAAGCCTAAGTACGAAAGAGACGACCAGGCATGAAAGTATATTATCGTCAACGAATACAAGGATGCTTTGGATGCTCCTAATCCTGAACACGTGGGACTATTGCCTCGTATGTGGAGTTCGGAACATCGCTGCTAACTATATGATGCTGACCTCTCCGCTAGTATCATATCAATCCTGAACGTAATGATGAGCACGCTCAACAAGCATCAATCAAGTGCTTCAAAGGGAAGCGTTAGCCGAAGGAGATTACGAGCAATATACTTATCTCCTCCGTCAGCGAGCACAAGGAGAATTATCGTGAAAGAAGCTTCTTTCTGGGACAATCTCTCCTATGTTCAGCTACCAGTTCAACTATATGTACTTGCGCTACTCTATGTAGGAACTTTGTAGGGGCGCAAGATGATATCAAGGAAAGATCTATCAATAATCATGGGAACTGGATTTCATGTATTTCTTTCATAGATGATTGGCATACAGGCTATCCTCAAGAGCACCTGCCTCGATGCACAAGGATAATCAGAGGGATCGCAAATACCTATTTCTTCTTTCACTTTTCCTGCTTGGTAGGGGCTGTTTTCAGTCTCTCTAGCAAACGCCAATGGTGGGTGGTACTTCTTACCTCTCTTACAGGATTGGCACTACATTAGTGTACCTGAACGAACGTCCTTTTGAACCACGAGAGAGGGATTATGCCTTGGTAGGTTCTTTACCTTTCGCCATTTGGATAGGAATGGGTGTATGTACTGTTATGCATAGAAGAAAAATCTCTCTCAAAGGGGCTGGCTCCATGCAGTAGTTAGGGTATGTACTTGCTGGTACCTGCTCGAATGCTTGCCGAGAACTGGGATGACCATGACCGATCCAACCGCTATACTGCACGTGCTTTGGCTAAGAGTTATTTGGATTCTGTTCCAAGGACAATGGAGCTATGATCTTCTCCATGGGAGACAACGATACCTTTCCGGGATGTGGTATACGCAGGAGGCCGAGTGCACTATCGCACCGATGTCAGGGTGATGCTTACCTCTCTTTCTGAGTACCGACTGGTATATAGATCAGATGAGCGCAAAGGCCTATGCAGTGATCCTATCCCCTCTGAGCTTGTCCATTCTCAGACAATATGCATGGAGTGACGGATGCGATATTTGATCAGAAAACAGATACAGATAATGCGATCTCATTAAGGACTTTGTATGGAGTGGGTGAGTAGTGACGAGTCCTAAGACCAAAATAAGAGATAGAGCGTGAAGGAGCAGCTTCTCCATATTCTCTACTCCAGCTATCCTACCGATAAAGATCCGTATTCCTGTCAATAAAAGGAAAATGTCCTGGCTAAGGTGGTATCGTATGGCTTCCTGAAAGATGCCGATAAAGATAGTTGGATTATATCGATGTACCAGTTGCCTTTTGGTATGAGTATCTGCCTAATGATGCTTGATATATATCGCCAATAATGATGGAAACGTCCGATCTACTTTCACTGGAGGTAGTTATAGTGACGATGAGTATGTCTGGATGCGTGATTACCTCCAGCTCGACGAGTTGGCTAGCTTACAAGTTGCACCTATCAGAGCGCCTACTATGATTAAGGACAAATCCCTTATGATATGGGGCGTATTGACTACGACCTGATGTGTAATGACATGTAGCCGCACGTTTGGGATTGGGGGAAATATGGACGATCCTCATTATCCATCACGATCGAGACACGTCGCCGTAATAGCATCGTCTTCACGTGGCAACCTGGCTCGCCTTACCAGAGACCCTTATCAAATGAAGGAGACACGAGAAGCGCAAAGGATATCCTTGACCTGGCCACGTAAAGCGTATCCGGTGAGCCATTTTCGATATTATTTCTCTAGTAGAACCTTTTATCAGCGCAGGGTATTATCAGGTGAAGGAAAACGAAAAAGCCCATAAGCTGTCCTTAGCGTGGCCAAAAAGTACCAAGAGAATATAAGTGCTACCTGACTCTTTCGGCAAGTGACTATCAACCTATGTGAGGATGTAAGCCGGGACCTAAGGCGCTATGATGCTAATGATGCCGATTTTAGCTGAAGATAAGTCTTTCTATGACCAGCAGTATAAGTATATGAGCAGTACATAGATCGCCTTCAGAAAAAGCAATTTCTTTTGGGCTTATTTCTCTCAGGGAAGATATCAAAGGCACAAAAGCAAAACGAAAAGTTCCTGAAAAGGAGAAACCTAGAGGAACAACAGCCCAAAGATACTCAAAAATAAAAGGCTTAAAATCTTTGCTTTTGAAAAATAATGTTTACTTTTGTCCAAAAAGAACGAGACTTATTTTCAGATGAAAGTGACAACATAGTATATATTCCAATAGCTATGTCTCTTTGAAAAGCATAGCTATCTTTATTATTTTGTGGTTGTTCTTCTAATTCTCTAGAGAATCAGGTATATGGACAAGACAATCACTTACAATAATAAGCATATCCCAATACAATTTGAAAGAGGAAGATAAAGACACTCTTACTATAGTGGGATTATGGTGAGACTTTTCATTTCAATAAGCAAGTTGCTCACTCATATAAATAATGGTTTGGATCAGAAACTATCCTATAATCGGCAAGGTAAACTAACTAAAATATACAGTGAAAAGGATGAAATTATTTTACTGTATATTTCAGTTGATTTAGCCGATATGGGACGGTTCTGATTCAAACCGTTGTGGTGAACGTTGGCAGCCAGTCTGTGATCGTTGCAGGGAGGTGTTCCGCTCAGGTGTGTTGGGACAGTGGGAGGCGGCATTGTCTGTGGGTTGCTCTGGAGGTGGGTGTTTGGGTGAGGTGTTTGTGGCTTTCAGAAGGAAGACTGTTGAGGTCTGACACAGGGTCAGGTGGGTCTTCCCGGACAGTGGGCATGTTTTTCGAAACGGATTACAGGCCACGGTGCCTCGGGAACTCGTTCTTTGATGTGAGGAAGCAAGGTGGCACCTCTGAGGCGATCTGTCTCAACTCATGTCACTGTACGGTCATCTCAGCTGGGCGTCGCTGCGTCGCAGCAGATATCGACTTACATCCTCGGGATCGCTGCCGAAAATAAGATGATACTCATGTTAAACGGTGTGCCTCGAGAATGACGCGAACTGGGTTTTCGCGCGATACCTGGCGGACTGCTGCTGTTACCGAAATGGCTGCTGGGCTAAGCGGTGACCAGTCCGGATATCGCGCGCTGCGGTTTCTGGGTGATGAGCTGGGCGTGAAAGGCCTGTGATGCGACGACGACGTCTCCGGGATGTGGTTACGATCGCCGCCGTCGGTCGATCGCCGCCCATCGCCGGATTGTCTTGTCAATGGGCGTTTGATGAGCCGCGGCAATATCCGTCGACCAATGAGCATCACGCATCCAGGTATACTCGTCGTCTGTAACTGCGGTGTAGATCCGGTTTCAATCGTGTTGGCGATATCGGCGTCGACCAGGCATTCGCCAAGGCGACGATAACCAGTCGGCATCTCGGGCTCGCTGGGATTTCTGTTCGGTCTGATCTTATCCCGGTGGGACAACTAATGGGAATTGATCAACTCCTCACGTTCTTCATTTGTTCTGATGGATCACTACCGGGTCATTTATCATCATGTCTTGTCTGTTTTCTCGGTGAAAATGAATCGCGTCACTCGCTCCGCGCCAGGCGCGATCGCAGTGGTTGAGGCTGGTGCTGGGATCGCTGACAGACGCTGCACTCGTTGATCTGCTCATGCCGGTCGAACAGAAGTGTTGATCTTGTTTGTCGGTGCGATGGTCGCACTCCTGCATACCGTATGAGGTATCGTTGATGCTCCCGGAGGATCTGGCTCCGTTGTCGCGGAGACGGAGATCCCAAATGACGCCCGGCCAGCGCGTGCGTGCTCATCGTCGTCGGTTCTCGCGAGCATTCGAGCAGTGCCGCAATACTGATTACTGCGGGGGCCGGCTTGCTAAAGGACCTCTTCTGAAATATGGTAACGGCACGCCGTTCAGGTGACGGGGTGAAGAGCTGCCGGGCATGATGGGTCAAGGACGTTCGTTCAGTGCTGTGCCGATCAAGAGGAGGTGAACCACCCGCCGTTGGCGTTGCTAGAGGAACGGCAACCTATAAGCGGAAGAATATGCAGCCTGTTCCGTGTGACCGTCGGGCGGGTGTGCTGAGGATGACGCAGCGTGTGATCGTCAGCGGAATGCCTGAGATCCGGTTCATGGGTGTGGATCTTCGCGGCCAGTAATCGTGGCGACTGGTTCACGGTGGCGGCGCAGGCTGACTGGGCATGGGGAGATGATCTTTGAAAGGCTGCTCACGTACCCGACGGTCAGGGGCTGTGCTCGTGATCGCTCGGCTGGCGCGCGCGTGACGGTGATTGATTTGTTGAGCGTGCTCGTGCAGCTCGGGATGATATCGATGCTTCGGAGGAGGGTGACATCTGCGGTTAACGGCGTGTTCAGGCTTTCCATGCAATGTTTGTTCAGGATTGGGGGCATCAGCATCGCTGGATCGACGATCAATGCTGTTCACGGTGGTCTCTTGGGCTGCTGGCTCGTCACGGCAAAACGTCTGGTACATTGATCTGAAAGATGGGTCTTCTTTCAGATATGTAAACCAGGCTCAGTACCTACGTTAACAGATGGTATGACCAGGCGAACTGAAGTGAGCAGTGTGACGGGCTGACGCTGCCGCTCATGGTGAGGCTGGAGCAGGCGGCTCCTGAGCCGGGTGGGGCATGCGGTGGGCTGCTGCTGACATAGTGGGTGGTCACGGACTGTCGATGACAGTGGTGTAAGAGTCACAGTGAGGTTCTTGGGCTCATTTTGAATGGGACTGGAAACGTCTATGGCCGAGGATATTGATCGGTCGCCGTAGGGTGTTATCTGCGGGCTGTGGGGGCGGCAATGCTATCCCGTTGTCTGGTCATGAAGCAACCAAGGCGTGGCTGAACGGCGTTGCCGTAACGCTGCCTCCGGGTCTCGGTGGGCAAAGCTGTCCTGCTGATCCGCTACCGTACTGGGCCAGTGCGGCGGTGGATGCCTCGCGCTGTGAGGATCCCGACGGTGGAGGTCAGTATGGTGAAACGCTGGAGAATGCCGGTGGTGCAAACTGATGTTCTCGGGCGGAGAAATACCGTCTGGAAGGAATAACTCGGGTGGACCCAGGGGCGCTGAATGTCCACGGTCAGAGGCACAGTGGTCTGCTGAGGGCAACCCATGGGTGATGAGAAACAGTGAGCACCCCGTCTGTGATCGGTTATGCTGTCTTTGTGGGCTTTTAAGGCAGACCTGGCAATCTGCTGACAAAATAAAGGGAGGAAAGGCCACTGTACAGGCAGGCTGCTGCGGGTTCGAAAAGTTGACGCTGCGCCGCAGTGAGATGGTCTGTGGTGTGATGACGGCACGGCAGTTACAGTTCGAGTTCGGTGCCAATGAACCAACTTTCGATCGTACGGTGGAACAATCATATTATTATGGTTTAAAGTTGACCCCGGAAAAGCAACTGTAAAAGTTGCTTCGCGACGTCGGCGCCTTCTTCCCTGTGCTGTCGGTCTGTCGGTATAACAATATTTGGGCGCTGGTCTAATCGAGTTCGGTAATGTGAACCAGCAAGAGGAAGGTGGAAAGATGATCGTTTCCGCGCTATTCACTCGGAACCGAGATGGCGGCACTGACTGAACAGATGTGCATGAACCAGCTCGGGGCCTGCCTCGACGGATGCACGGGCGTGGATGCGATGGCATGGCGCGTGCAATGCCGCTGTTGCCGGGAGACCTCCGGAAGACAGGGGCCGGTTCGTCGTGGGAATCGCGGCTGGCATTGACCGGCAGTATGTGGGGATGCTGGGTGTGAGGTCGAGAAGTGCATGAGCCCGGGGACTCTGGTGGCTGTGAGACAGGGCTATGGGGAAGTCAGGCCACTGGGTCATTCTGCTGTTGCCAGGTTATGCTGACAACGGAGGGGCAGGCCTCGCTGCTGAGCGCGGTGCTGGTGCTGTCGTGGGATCGTTGACGGCGACGAATGAGCAAGTGTTCTTCGGCACATTCTCAAAGTGACGCAATATCACGGAATGACAATAGCTCCTGCGTCGGCAGGATGGCTCAGACAGGCGGGTTGGGTTTATCGCAATGCTATCTGACCATTGATAGCCGTAGTGTGGGAACCTCTGATCTTGTATGAATTTTTTTTTCGCTGTGTGTCGGATGGCAGTTGACATCGGGTTTGCTGTTGATTCGGGGATGGTGTTTTCCTGAATTTTCGCGTGATGCGTTATGTACCGATTGATGTTGGCATGGGCCGTTGTGTTCGTGGTTGAAGGTGGACACGGGAGTTAATCAGTTTTTTCGTGGCTGGGCGGTCATCGTATTTGATCAAGCGTCATGTTGACGACGGATCGAGTTTCCTGTCTACGTTGTTCACCATCACTGGCTCGGCGCGATGGTTCGATCATCTGGCCTGCCTCCTGTTACGGGCTGGTGGGCTGCGCAGATTGAATGATGTATCTGGACATGCTGGCTTCGTGAGCAGGAGCCTCGGGAATCCTGATCTTCCTGGGCACTCGGCGGCTGTGTTCTCATCGGTAATCCAGACGATCGTGCCATATCAACCGCAGCTCTGCCAGCCCGGCATCCA
>BNJS01003934.1_pt1 | contig 58069 bp, 74 predicted proteins | sample 8540461 | NCBI WGS metagenome assembly BNJS01 (sample SAMD00202454, study PRJDB9452) | human saliva metagenome | isolation source: human saliva | place: Japan
TAATAAACTTCTCGTCTTCAAAAAAACTGGAAATTTGTACTTTTTTTATAATTTCAGTTCTGAACATAAGCCCCTTATCGCCTTTAACCCCATATTTATTGTAAATTTCAAATTGTGTCGAAATCATTTCCTTTTCTGGAAAACTAGAACCTATAATTTCTCTATTTGGATAAGTCGACAAATATCCCATTCCAGCAATATCGGAATTCTTCTCATATTTTTTCCAATATTTCAAAATAATTTCAAGCCCATTTTCTACATATTCATCATCTGAATCAAGACAAATAAAAAGTTCCCCATTCGCCTTTTCTGTCGCAAAGTTATAAGCCCTCTGCTTACCACCATTTTTCCTTAAAATAATATTTTTATTTCCAACTTTTTTTCACTCAAAAACTCTTCCACTTTCTCTTTAGTCCCATCAGTAGAGCCATCATCCACAATAAGCCATTCAAAGTCTTTAAAAGTCTGCTTTTGAAGCGATTTATACAATTTTTTTCAAGCAGTTCCTTTTCGATTAAAAGTCGGTGTAAAAAAACTGTAAATTTCATTTTCTAATTCCCTTATTTTTCCCAAAAATTTAAAATTTATCGTTTCATAATTTTTTTCTTTTTTTATTCCATTCACAAGATTTGTAATTTTTAGCCAAAACTTCCTTATTTACAAGTAATTTCGTAACTATTGCCAAATATACTATTTTAAAGCCAAATTTTACTATTGAAAGCTGATCATTTGACAAGTAAAAATATAATAGGATTTACAATAATTATAAAAATACAGAAATAATTTTTTTGTAATTAAATGAAATCTTGTATTTTTTTCTTATAATCATCATTTCCATTATCGCCCTGAACAAAAAGGCAAGCAATGTAGTCCATGCCGCAATAATCGGACCAATTTCAGGAAACTTCGGTATAAATATTATATTTCCAGCTAAATTAAATATCATTGCAAACATTGTAAAATAAAAAAATGTATATGCTATCTTCGTGAAAATGGAAAAAAATAATCTAGGCAAAATAATGCCTGTATTACAATTCCAGCCAAAATTAATGGCATATAATTAATTGCCTGATAATAACTTTTTTTGGAAATATTAATTTTATTCCCTCTGGAGCAAATAACTGGGCAATTACACAGGCAAAGGAAATAATCGCAATAAAAATTTTTCTACGCTTCTCGTTATTGTTGGATTTGTCTTATCCTCTTTCATCGCCTCATAAAACTCCGGCGTCCAGCTATTCACAAAAGATCCTGTAACAACCGACAAAACCCTTCCTCCAGTAAAGGCAAGCGTATATCCCCCAACTACTGCAAGAGAAACAAATTTTGCAAAAACAAGCCTGTCACTTAAATTTACAACTTGGTCTGTAAGTTCAATAAAAAAATAAGTGGCAATCCATTTCGCAGCGAATATTTCACATAATCAAAAATTCAGCTTAAATCTAAATTTTTCCAAAAATAATCTTTTAAAATAAAATAAAAAGACTATAAGCAATGCAATTAAATTTGCAAACTGGTTTCCAAAAAAACTCCCCATTTCAAATATTTTTATAAAATAAATTGCCAGAAATATAAGTTGTAAAAAGACTTATAACACTCCCTATCGCTACTTTCATATACATTCTCTTCATTCTAAATAAAGTTGTTGAAAGATTATTAAAAGCATTCGCTGTGGCAATTAAAATACTGACAATTATCAATGGATAGTAGCTTACTTTGCTTAAATCCACAATGTATGAAAACAGTTTTTTTGAGCCATTGGCGTAAATAAAAAAAATATACGTTAAAATATTAAAAACAACTATTATCAAAGTTGAAGAAAACATATAGCTTCCAAACTCATCTTCACTTTCCTTCAAATCCACATATTTTTTTCATCTGAGCATTATATAGCCCTAATCCCAAAAATCACTGTAAACAACGAAGTAATCGGAGCTAATGTTCCTACAATCCCAAATTCCTCCTGTGTCAGCAATCTCGTTATTATCGGCAAAAAAACAAACGAACCCATTTTTCGTAACTAAATTCATAAGGGAATAAACCATTGTACCCTTTAATAAATTTTTTTATTATCCATCTTTCCCCATTTCCATTTTTTTATACTAAATTCTATTTAAAAAAATAAATTATCAGATACATTTTATACTAATTTACCTTTAAAATCAAATAAAATATTTATTTTTTTCCAGTTAATTTAAAAAGGAATGTCAAAAAAAACACTCCTTAAATTTATTATTTTTTTACATTAAAACTATAGCCAGTCAGTTCTATAAATTCTATAATCCATTTCTGGGAAAATATTATCTCTACTTTCAATTTCTCTTAACCAGCTTTCATCCAAGTTGCCATTCTTGTAATCTTCATAAATTTTGAATAATCTATGAATGTGGTCACTTATTTTCTTGTGAGCATAACCAACCATTGTTCCAGTATACATTATAAATTCCCAGCAAGAAGTTTGTGCCATTAACAATTCCCTTGCAGCTTGGTTTAATGCTCTGTATTCCAATTCGTTGTAAGGTTCTCTTCCATTTGCCAGTTCTATCATCTTTTGTGCAGCTTTATGTAAATGTCTGTACGCATAGTCATTTGAACCATCTATCCAAACATCGTAATAACCGTTTGCTCCCCAGCTTGACATACTTACGTCAACTATTTGGTTTGTAGGGTATTTTTGTAAATATTTGTATGGTGTTATTGTAGAAAAATCAGATTCAGCTATTGCTCTGAATACCCATTCTAGGAATATAGGCCCTTCGTACCACCAGTGTCCATATAATTCAGCATCATAAGGTGACACTACGATAGGTTTTCTATATTTCATTTTTGAAGCAAGATATTCAATCTGTTTTGAACGATTGAATACAAAGTTATAAGCATGTTCTTTTGCTCTATCTGCTGCTGCCTGCGGATTATAAACTGCTTTATAAGTTCCTTTCTTATCTGTTATTGCATGATATTTTATTCCTATGTTTCTTCTTACTCCATCACTGTGCAAGTAAGGTTTTACAAGTTCATAATCTAGTTCATATCCTGCATCCTTATGGAATTCACGGTAAAGTCCATCTCCTGGATATCCTGATTCAGAACTCCAAACTTGTTCTGATGATTCCAAATCTCTGGCAAATGCAGCTACATAATTCTTAGTGTAAACTGGTGAATAAATACCATAAACTGGACGTGGATCACTATGCATAATTCCATGCGCATCAACTAGGAAGTATCTTATTCCGTGTTTTTCCAAGAACTTATCTTGTCCTGGATAATAGGCACATTCAGCTAGCCAAATTCCCTTCGGATCTCTTCCAAAATTTTTAATATAATCTTTTTTTGCCATAAGCACTTGAGCGTTTACTGCTTCAGGATAGTCTTTCATAACTGGTAAAAATCCATGTGTCGCTGTAACTGGAATGATTTCTAAGTTACCCTGATCTTGAAATTTTCTAAATGCCCCCACTAAATCTTTGTTGTACTTTTCTTCAAATACTTGTCTTGCTCTAGTATTGAACCATAAATTATGTTTTGCAACATTTAGCATGTCAGGATATGGACTTAGTCTTTCCACTTCATTTTCACAGAATTCAACTAATTTATTCATATGACGAAGATATCTTTCACGCAATAAACCATCATTTAGCATATTTACAAGTGTTCCAGACATTGTGATAGTTATATTCCAAGGAATGTTATCTCTTGTTAAATTTTCAAACATTTCAAGTAAAGGGATATACGTTTCCGTAATCGCTTCATATAACCAATCTTCTTCTAAAAAAATTCTTCATACTCTGGATGTCTTACATACGGCAAGTGTGCATGTAAAAACAAGACTAAAATATCCATTCATAATTTTTTTCCTCCATACCTTTCTAAATTTTTTTATATACTATAACTATACCATATTTTTTTGTAAAAAAATTCAAAACATTTTTTTATAAAAAAATTTATTAAAAAAATTTAAATTTTCTTTTTTTATCATAATCTGACATTTCATATTTTTAATTTTTTACCCTTGCAACAAATTTATACAAAAAAAGTCCTATTCAAGTGAACTACTCCCGCTTTTTAGAAGCGAGAGCTTCTTGGGAAGTATCTGCTTTTTGTTAGCCAAATATATTTACAAGCTCTTTTGGGTAGTTCCTACCCTGTTTTTCTTTTATTTTTCCTAATATTTCAACATTTCTTTTTCCAATGTTTTTTTATATTCAATGCTGCATTGTAATCTCTATCAATTTCAATCCCCGAGCACTCACATTTATAACTTCTTTCTGATAATTTCAATTTTTTTCTTTAACGTTTCCGCATTTTACTACAAGTTTTTCGACGATGGAAACCACTTATCTATCTTCAAAAATTGTTTCCCTAAAAACATCAACTTATACTCAAGCATTCTCAAAAACATTCCCCATCCATTATCTCCTACACTTTTTCCAAAATTTAATGCCTGGCTCATCCCTTTCATATTCAAATCCTCAACAACCACAGCATTATATGTTTCAGACAATTTTTTTTCGACAATTTATGTAAAAAAATCTCTTCGACAATTTTTTAATATACTCATGTAATTTTGATATTTTCAATTTTTTTGTTTATACCAATTTTTAGAAAATCTCACTTTTTCTTGATAATGATTTTTGTAATTTTTTTCAATTTTTTTCTCAACATCCTAAAATATCTTGGATAATCAGCCCTTTGGTTTTCAGAACTGATAAATAATTCAGACATCATTTGAATGCCAAATTATATTTCATAAACATTACACCTCCTTTTTGATTTTTGAATATTATTTTTAATTATTTCTTTAGAAATTTTATTATTAATGATTTTTCTTTGATATTTTATAAAAAAATTGTATCATGGATATGTCCTTTTTTTCAATTTTTTACAAAAATCAATTCATCTCTCACTTATAGAAGTCGGAGACTTCTTGCTATCTTTGTTAAAGAATATAGCACTTTTTCTCGCATTTTTAATTTTACACTAACCTGAACAGTTTTTTTGGGTTTAAAAGTATTATATCATTTTTAGTAAAAAAATTTTTTTAATTTTCCGCTAATAAACTCAATTTTTTTACATCCATATTTTTCTCCTTCTTCTCCATCAATGCTTACGTTAATTTCTTCGGAAACTTTTTTTATTTCACATTTTTTTGGCTTGTAAAGTTCGGATATAATCATTATTTGTCAGATTGCTGTTCATTAAGTCGATTAGAATTTTTTTGGAATATCCATCGGATTATCAATGTTTTTTTACGATTAAAATATCCATAAATCCGTCATTCATACTGGCTTCATCAATTACATTTTCAAATCCGCCAACACTTTTTCCATTCAGAATTGCATATAAAATAGCCTTTTCCTTAATTGTTTTATTCCCATCCAGCACAATATCCAAGTCAAAAGTCTTTATATTTGTAAGTTCTCCAAGTCCCATTCATGTAATAGGCAATTTTTCCAAACGTTTTTTTCAATGTCTTGTCCGTATTGTAAGAAATTTTTAGTAAACAGTCCGCCAGCATACGATGACAAGAATACCGTTTTTTTCCATTAATTAACCCAAAATCAATATTTTTGGCACTTTTTATCTGTAATTTTTCTCTATCCAGTTTTTCAATATTTTCTTCAAATTTCAATGCTTTTGCAAAGTCATTTGATGTTCCTGTCGGAAATATTGCAACTTCTGGAAATTCAATATTTCTAGAATAAAGTTCGCTTAAACAACGGCTTAATGTTCCATCTCCACCTGATAAAATCAAAATATCATATTTTTTTCATTTTTTTAAAATTTCTGTAAATAGGTCATAATCCTTATTTATACTATAAAAGTGTCAATGTAATCCCTTTTTTTCCAGCAGTTTTGTCGTGATTAAATCAAAATTGCTTAAAATTATATTAGCATTTCAGATTTTTGGATTGTAAACCAAAAATAGCCTTTTTTTAATTTTTTTCATACATTTTTCTCCTTATTTTCATAAAATCTCATTAACTGAATAATCAGAAAAAAATTTTTTTCTCCATCTTCCAGTAATTTTTTTCAACTTAATTTTTTTCTCAATCGGCAAATATTCCAGAAAAAAATATTTTTTTGCATTTTTTTCTTTCCTTTTTTTGTAGAATCCTGTAAAAAAATACTACATTTTCAGGCACTTCAATTTGAATATTCAGCTCTTTAATATTACTTTCATCCAAATTTTCAGTTTTTTTATCATAAAGTCTTCAGAATTTACTATTACACAAAAATCTTTTTTTCCAAATTCTTGATTTTTCTTTTTCATCTTCAATTTCATTTTCACCTAAATTTTTCCTGATCTTCACTTTGATTTTTCTGCCTGACTATTTTTTTAATTCAATTCCTTCGATTTTTCTTATATTCCAGCTGTTTTCAACTCTTCCTTACTTTCAAAACTTTCGCTATTTTCATTAACCTCAGAACTTTGAACATTTTCATCAATCTCATAATTAATTTCATTTTTGCAGGCTAAAATCCGACTTTATAATATTTTTCCAGCTCTTGCGTATCTTTATAATTGTAAAACAATGTAAATGGATAATCATTTTTCCGAATATTCTTCATTTATGTCAAAAATACGATTTTATAAAATTATTAAAAAGCTGGCTTCTTTTTCTGAACTTATTACAATCTGACTTTTTTTATCAGTTGTTTTTTTATAATAAATCCCAATTGTAAGCAAAAAGTTCTCAAAGTTCGACATTTTATATTTATATTTTTTTCATCTTCATTAAATATATTTTTTTACAATTAAGTTTTTTTATTTTTGTCTAAAAAAATTGTGAAAGTAAATTTTTTTAGTTTGAGTATTATATTCCATTTTTTTCCAATCAGAAATTCCTTTATTTTCCTAAAAAAATTCCAACCTGTGTATGATCGTAGCATTTAAAGCTGTAATCCCTTTTTATCAAAATATTTACAATGCTATGACTGGCAGTCTGCTTCACATCCTCAATTTTTTTACAGTAAAATTCCAATTATAATACTGGTTTCAATAGTATTAGCAGATTTGAAACACTGTAATCAAGCCGTCCAATAAATTTTTCTCCCCTGAAAAAAAGTGAAACTTGATCAAATTCCATTTTTCATCGTAATTTTTCTTTTCTAAATCCAGCTCAATATTTGTATAAAAAAATTGACTTCATTGGAAAAAGATGTATTAAAAAGAGAATGATAATAGGAAAAAGTATCATCTTTTAACTGCGATACTTTTTACATCTTCAATATACACCTTTGTATAATATCTATCTTGAAACATTTCTGTCTTTAATTTGTAAACAATATCATAAAACAGATTTTCATTCAGTTCCTTAAAATACTCTCCAGAATTGAACCAGACAGCATTTCTGCTAAAAAAATCCTTTCTGCTTTATGTCAAACATTATATGATTCTTTATTTTTCTCCAATGAACTTTATATTTTTCAAAAAGTACATTATTTGTCCTGAAAGTTGGCATTGGATTTTCGAAACCAAACGGCTTTTAAAAGTTCTATCACTTGAAAAAAATTCATAAGAAACCTTTTTGAATTGGAATTTGCTTTGTCAATTTCTATTATTTTTCACAAAATCCTCTTCCTTCAGTTTTGTCTTTGCAAATTTATTAATTTTTTTCCTTAAATAATTCCAAATTTTTTTATTCCAATCGTAAATCCAGCCGCTCCAGAATGTCCTCCAAATTTCAAAAAAAGTTCAGGCATCGACTGCAACGCCTCCAAAATATTAAAATTCCCGATACTTCGGCAAGATCCAACCGCTATCCCTTCATCTTCCTTCACTTCAATGATAATCGCAGGCTTGTAATATTTATCCACAATTTTGGAAGCTGCTATACCAATTACTCCGTGGTGATATTCAGGTGAATAGTCTACAATTACATAATCTTCCTTCAGATCGCTTTCTTCAATATGCTTTTCCACTTTCTCCACAATTTCATTCTGCAGTTCTTTCCGCTCGAAATTCTTATTAATAAGTTCCTTTACAATTATCTCAATTTCCCTGTCATTATCAGAAATTAGCAATTTTACAACCATTTTTGCATCTTTAAGCCTTCCAGCCGCATTAAAGACAGGCGCTATGATAAAGCCCACATCATACGAATTGTATTCAGTTTTCTCATTAAAATCCGAATTTTGGGTACTAAACAGCTTGTAGAGCAAAAATCTAAGCCCCTTATTTTTAGAACGGCTAAGCTGCTCCAGACCAAATTTTGTCAAAATCCTGTTTTCCTCCACCAGCGGCACAATGTCTGCAACTGTTCCAATCGCCACCAAATCAAGATATTTATATGCTTTTGCCTTTTTCCCAATTCTTTCATAAAGACAAAGAATTACCATGAAAATAGTCCCAACTCCCGCCAGAAACTCAAATGAAAATTCATTTTCAAAACGTTTTGGATTAACAACTGCAACAGCAGCCGGAACTTTTCCACCATGCAAATTATGATGATCTGTAATAATTATCGGCAAATCTATAGAATTTGCAAATTCCACTTCCAGAAATGCCGTAATCCCACAATCTACAGTAATTACTAAATCTGCTCCCGAATCTTTTATTTTCTTCAAAGCCTCGTTATTCAGACCATATCCTTCATCCCGAATCGGAATATAATAATTCACATTTTCAGCCCCAAGCTCCTTTAGTGCCATATACAAAATCGAAGTTGAAGTAATCCCATCTACATCATAATCCCCAAATATCCAGATATTTTTCTGCTCCTCTATCGCCCTTTCAATTTCCAAAACCGTCTTTTCCATATCCTGCATCCCATAAGGATCTTGAATATTCTCCATTTTAGGATTTAAAAAAACTCAATCACTTCCTTTTTCAGTTGTTATGCCCCGTGAATAAAGTATTTTCAAAATATCATTATCAATCAGGGAACCCAAATTTGAATTTTCCATAATTTGTTTTTTATTTCCGCTTTTTTTTATCCTTTTTGTTTTATCATCAAAACTTTGTTTATTGTCCCTTTCAATATATTCTCTTTCCTGTCGTGGATTAGGAATTATTTTTTTCAGCCCATTTAGTTCTTCTCATAATTTTTTTCCCTCTTATTTTTAAACTTTATTTTTTTATAATTACAACTTTCCCTGTGAACTACTCCCGCTTTTAGAAGCAGGGAGCTTCTTGGGAAGTATCTGCTTTTGCTAGCCAAATATATTTACCAAGCTCTTCGGACAGTCCCTGCCCTGTTTTTTTATTTTCCTAATATTTCAACATCAATTTTTCCAATATTTTTTTATATTCACTGCCGCATTGTAATCTCTATCAATCTCAATTCCCACAGCACTCACATTTATAACTTCTTTCTGATAATTTCAGCTCCTCTTTAATATTTCCACATTTACTGCAAGTTTTCGATGATGGAAACCACTTATCTATCTTCAAAAATTGTTTCCCTAAAAACATCAGCTTTATACTCAAGCATCTTCAAAAACATTCCCCATCCATTATCTCCTACACTTTTTCCAAAAATTTAATGCCTGACTCATCCCTTTCATATTCAAATCCTCAACAACCACTGCATTATAATCTTCAGACAATTTTTTTCGATAATTTATGTAAAAAAATCTCTTCGACAATTTTTTTGATATATTCATGCAATTTTTGATATTTTTTTGCATTTTTTTGATTTATACCAATTTTTTTAGAAAAACTTCACTTTTTCTCGATAATGACTTTTCTGTAATTTTCTTTCAATTTTTTTCCTCCAACATCCTAAAAATATCTTTGGATAATCAGCTCTTTGGTTTTCAGAACTGACAAATAATTCAGACATTGAAAAAAATCAAGTCCAATCACTTTATCATTTACTAGCTACTTTTTGAATTTCCTTTTTCCAAATTCCGTCAAAGATAGAAACATAGTAATTTCCATTACTATTTATCAATGTTACTGACTTTTATCTTGTAATCCTTTGGTATTTCTCTATGATATTTTCAATTTTAATTCTTTTTCAATTTTCGGCAAAATCAAATATTTATTTTTCCTCAATTCGTATCGAATTATTCACACAATTTGTCGTGTAACTTTTTAACATTATTCTTTTTAGATTTGAATCTTGGAAATTTCGCTCTCTTCTGAAAAAAAGTTCGTGAAACGATCGTCTTACATTTAATTGAGCATTTGAAAGTGCCAAACTGTCTACTTCTTTTTAGAAATTGATTTTTCACTTTTTCAAACTGGCAGGTGTAATTATTTTTATTTTTTTCCAGTTTCTTCATAAAATTTTTATTTAGCGATATACAAAAATCGTATTGTAAACAAAACGAACACATCCAAAAGTCTTGTTTATCGACAATTCTTGATCCTTTATTTGGATAAATTCTGTATTTGAATGCTAAATTATATTTCATAAATTACACCTCCTTTTTGATTTTTGAATATTATTTTTTTAATTATTTCTCTTCGATATTTTATAAAAAAATTGTATCATAGGTGTATCCTTTTTTTCAACTTTTTAAGGCTCTTTGTCAAGATGTGGGGGTGGAAAAAGTTCGGTAACCTTAAGAGATTCTAAACTGAATAAGCTTTTTTTAAGGTTGTCGATTTTTTATCCCATAAGATAGCCTTTTTATTACTTTTTATCTTGTTATTTTTTTCCCTTCAACAAATCCATTATTTATATTATATTTTTTTGTATATTATTTATTTCTTTCTTTCCCAGTTTGATAGCGTTTCCCCTAGCTTAATACATTCCTTTATTCCTGATTCCTTCAGTTCTCCTATCAGGTTCTTCAGTTCATAACTGAATATTGTGACATCCTTTATTTCAAATATACCGAAAAATTTTGTCCTAAGATCATAAGCCCTTGAGAATATCTCTGAAAGGTTCTTCAGTTTCTTTAGCCTCTTCTTCTGTGAAGGACTGAATGCACTGTTTGGATTCTTTGCTATCAGCTTCCAGTATTTTTTGTATTCCCTGTACTTTGCATCTGAATTGAATAATCTTATCCTCACATCCCTTATCATCCAGTTTGCCTGCCATATGACATGATATTTGTCTGCTACAATATCAGCATGTGGAAAACAGGAATATACTGTATTCCTGAACTGCATGAAACATGTCCATTCCAACCTTTTTTATACTGTCTTTATGACAGAGAAGAAATTCCCTTATGGTTGATGACTTCCTGTCCTTTAAAATATCTATCAGGATATGGTTTGTATCATATATTGCCAGCTGGTACTTTTCTTTATCTGCATTCCCCTTAAATTCATCAAGGTATACAGTTTCATAGTCAAGTTTTTTTATTTTGACATCTTTTATTTCAGGTCTGAATGTGGTAAAATTATTTTTCATAAATACAAATTCCTTTCTTATGTCTTTTTGACAAAAACATAATACTATGAATTTGTTATTTATGCTATTTTTTTCTATTTCTTTTTTTCAACCCCATATATATTATAGAACCAGTTTTTATTTTTTTAATATATTGAAAATAATAATAAAAAACTTTTCATTTTATCTAAAAATTATAAGTTTCAATGAAAGTTCTATGTAATTTTTTTATTTAATTATTTTACTTCGATAAACTGGGATTTGTTATTTAGTTTATAATCGTATTATTTTTATTAGCTATATCTTCTACAAACCTCTTATCATGCTCCACAAATATTAGTGTAGGCTTTGCTTCTTTTATAATTTCCTCAATCTGTATTCTCGATATTACATCTATATAATTCAGCGGTTCGTCCCAAACAAATAAATGAGCTGGTTTTGACAAACTTGCAGCAATTAAAAACTTTCTTTTTTTGTCCATCGCTATAGTTCTTCATATCCATTTCAAATAATTCTCTTGCAAAATCTAATTTCCTAAGAATTGTTTTGCACAATGTTTCATCAACACCTTGCTTATGAATATACTCATTTAGGCTTCCTGTTAAATTAGATGTGTCTTGAGGAATATACGATATTTTTAAATTACTTGCTAATTTTACATCACCTGTATACTCATGATTTAGACCTAATAAAATTTTTAATCAAGGTTGATTTTTCCACTACCATTACATCCATATATGGCTACTATATCACCTTGTTTTTATCTCAAAAGCTTACATTACTTAATATCTGTCTTTCTCCATAGTATAATGATAAATCGCAAACTGATATTAGAGGATTTTTTTGTGATGATGTAATGGATGCAATAATAGACTTTCCTTTATTTCAATATCTTTTTAGTAAATTTTGTTTTTTTCTTCTATTGCCTTATTTTGTCTATTCTCCAAATTCTTAGATTTTTTTCATCATCTTGGCTGACTGATGACCTATATGTCCTTTGTCTGGTTTTTACGCCAGATACTTTCACACCATTTTTTTAGTATTTTTCAATTTTATCAGACCAAATTTTTACTTTGTCTAGCAGCTTCTTTTTAATCGTTTAATATCTTTTCTTAATTTCTCATTTTTGACTGATTTCAAATCGGTCTTTCATCACTTTATTTTTCATACCATGATGTAAAAATTTCCTGATTGGACATCAATAGAATTCCTGTTAATAGAAATTACATGATTGATACACCCATCTAAAAAAAATCTCTATCATGAGATATAAGCAAAAAAACCTTTTTTTATTTTTTTCAGATATTCACTTACAACTTTTTCTTCCGTCCATATCTAAATGGTTTGTTGGTTCATCAATAAGTAAAAATCCATCTTCCTTTGTAAATAAAATCGCCAAAAGAATTTTTTTGTTTGCTCTCCTTTAGAGAGCATTTCAAACTCTCTATAAATAAGATTTTCATCTATATTTAGCAAGTTAAGTTCTCTAAATAGTTTCCATTCTTCCTCATCTGATATTAGTTCTTTATATAACTCAATTCCTAATTTTTGAAGCATCACTTATATTGGGTGGGAATTTAATAAAGTCAACACTTTTGCTGATTTTTCCCTTTATAAACTTCTTTGTTTAAAAGTAGCTTAAACAGTGTTGATTTTTCCAATTCCGTTTCTTCCTATTAACCCTGTTTTTCCAGTTCGTATCAAATGAAAATGATACATTATCAAATATAGGTTTTACATAGCCATAATATGAGAAAGTGAGGGTTTTTCAATTTTTAATTGTTGACACAAAAACACCCCTCTCAAATTCATAATTTATCTTTTTCTTATTCGTTCATCATATCACTTTTCTAATTCTTATGTCAATCAGAAGAATTAGTTAATCTAAATTCATCAAGGTATACAGTTTCATAGTCCAGCTCCTTATGAGGAACTTCAATGTCATGAAATATCCTCATGACAGTTGATATGCTTGTATTTTCTTCCCTTCCTATCTGAGTGAATGACTTCATCTCAGAAAGTTTTTTTCTTATCTCATCCTTGACTTCGTTTGAGATGCTGCAGTTCCTGTCCACAATACCTATTGAGGAAGTTGTCCTTTTATTGCATATAGGACAGACATACCTCTGTTTTTTTCTATATGGAGGATAACTTTCCTGTTTCCATAACTGAGGCTTCTTATTGAAAGCCTACGACTTCTTGCTATTTTTTTGTTAAATATTCAAATTAATAAATTATTTACCTGAATACTTAATAATTTTTACCACATTTTTTTATCAAAATAAATGCTGCTCATCTTAAATATTTTTCCCCAAATAATAAAAATCCCCTAAAATAAAAGGGGATTTTTTTATATTAAAAATTTTTAAATTTTATTTTTAATCAAAATTATATACTTATTTCTTTCTATTGAATAATCCATTGCCGCCATACGTTTATAATAATTCCAGTTATCCTTAGCATTTTTCAAATTTGTTTCCAGCAATTCTTTTGCCTTTTCAGGAAATTCTGCAGCCAAAGTTGCATATCTTCTTTCTCCTAGTAAAAATTCTTCATATTTTTCCCAAGCTGGATTTCTTGTATCCAATTGCAATGGGTTTTTACCTTTTTCGGCTAATCTTGGATCAAATCTAAAAATTGGCCAATATCCTACTTCTGTTGCTAATTTTTCTTCTGTTTGGAATTTACCCATACCTGCTTTTATACCGTGTTCAATACAAGGTGAATAAGCTATTACTATTGATGGTCCTGGATAAGCTTCAGCTTCTCTTATTGCTTTTAATGTCTGATTTTGGTTTGCTCCCATTGATACTTTGGCAACGTAAATATTTCCGTAAGTCATTAATATTGCGGCTAAATCTTTTTTTCTTGGCTGGTTTTTCCTGAGGCTGCAAATTTTGCAACTGCTCCAGTTCTTGAAGATTTTCGATGATTGCCCTCCTGTATTTGAGTAAACTTCCGTATCAAGTACAAGTATGTTTACATCATCTCCAGAAGCTAGAACATGGTCAAGTCCACCAAATCCAATGTCATAGGCCCATCCATCTCCACCAAACATCCAGATAGATTTTTTGATTAAGTATTGTTTTAATTCTAATATTTCTGAAATATTGTTTTTTACTTTTTCATTCGCATTTTCAGAATTTTCTTTTTCTAATGCTGCCACTAATTCATCACGTATTTCTGTAGTCTTATCTCCATCATCAAAGTTTTCTTCAAACAAAGTAAATAATTCTGCAAGTTTAGGTGAAACATCTTCTTTTATTTCTCCCATTCTCTTCAAAATTCTGTGTCGAATTGTATTTATAGCCTGAAACATTCCGTATCCATATTCAGCATTGTCTTCAAATAGTGAAGATGCCCACGCAGGTCCGCAGCCATTTTGAGCAGTTGTATATGGTGTTGAAGGAGTAGAAGCGCCATAAATCGAAGAACATCCAGTTGCATTTGCAACCATCATTCTTTCTCCAAATAACTGTGTCACCAACTTAATATACGGTGTTTCTCCACAACCAGCACAAGCTCCGGAAAATTCAAATAGCGGTTTTGCAAATTGTGAACCTTTTACTGTATTTTTTCCTAAAATTTTATCTTTATATGAAACATTGTTAAATAAATAATCTGTATATTCAATTTCATTTTTCTCAATTTGAGATTGAGTAGATTTCATGACAATCGCTTTTCCACGTGGTGCAGGACACACATCCACACAGGCACTGCATCCTGTACAGTCCAAAGGCGATACTTGAATTTTATAGTTCAACTCATTCATTCCACGTCCCAAAGCCTTTATTGTTGGCATTCCTTCTGGTGCTTTTTCCATTTCCTCTTTATCTAATAAAAACGGACGTATTACAGCGTGTGGACAAACATAGGCACATTGATTACATTGTATACACATGTCTGGTTGCCATTCTGGTACTTCTGACGCTACTCCTCTTTTTTCGTAATTTGCAGTTCCTGGTTGGAAAGTTCCGTCTACCATTCCTGTTTCTATGATTGATGAAACTGGTAATTCGTTACCTTTCATATGGTTAATTGGGTCTACAATTTTTTTGATAAATTCAGGTTTTGCTGCTTCGATAATTTGTTCGTTTACTTCAAGGTCTGCCCATTCTGGTAATACTTCCACTTGTTCTAAACCATCAATTCCTCTGTCAATAGCATTCCAGTTCTTTTGAACTACGTCTTTTCCTTTTCTTCCATAACTTTTTTCTGCATATTCTTTCATATACTCTTTTGCTTCTTCGTGCGGAATTACTTCTGAAAGATAGAAAGAAGGCTGATTGCATAATTGTATTTGTTCGGTTTCCTAATCCAATTTCTTTAGCTAATTTTTGTAGCATTTATAATGAAAAAATTTAATTTTTTTCTAGCTAATTCTCGTTTAATTTCATTTGGAATACTTGGAATTAATCTTTCTTTATCCCAAATTGTGTTTAATAGGAATGTTCCTCCTTCTTTTAATCCAGAAATCATATCGTATTTTCCAAGATATGCAGGTGCTGAACAAGCTACAAAACCTGGTCTTGTAACTAAGTAAGTTGAGTGAATTGGATCTTTACTGAATCTCAAATGTGATCTTGTCACTCCTCCTGCTTTTTTAGAATCGTATGCAAAATAACCTTGTGCATACAAGTCTGTTTTATCTCCAATAATTTTTATCGAATTTTTATTAGCTCCAACAGTTCCATCTGAACCAAGTCCGTAAAATAGGCACTCTTTCACATCTTCATTTCCTGTGAAAACTTCTTCTTCAAGTGCAAGTGATGTAAATGTAACGTCATCAACAATTCCTATTGTAAAATTATTTTTAGGCTCTTTTTGTGCAATATTTTTGAATACTGCTACAATTTGTTCAGGTGTTGTATCTTTTGATGACAATCCGTATCTTCCACCTACAATTTCAGGTGCATTTTCTTTTCCGTAATAAAGTGCTTTTACGTCCATGTATAATGGCTCTCCTAATGCTCCTGGCTCTTTTGTTCTGTCAAGTACGGCAATTTTTTTCACACTTTTTGGCATTGTATCGAAGAAATATTTGCTTGAAAAAGGTCTGTATAAGTGAACGTTTAGCACTCCTACATTTTCTCCTTTTTTATTTAAATAATCTACAACTTCTTTAATTGTTTCGTTTACAGATCCCATTGCAACAATAACTCTTTCAGCATTTTCAGCTCCGTAATAAACAAATGGTGCGTAATGTCTTCCTGTTTTTTCGCTAATTTTTTTCATGTAGTCGTTTATAATATCAGGTACAGCTTCATAAAATTTATTTTGAGCTTCTCTTGCTTGGAAATAAATATCATCATTTTGTGCTGTTCCTCTAGTTACTGGTTTTTCTGGATTTAATGCTCTTTCTCTAAATTCTCTAACAGCTTTTTTATCAAGTAAACTTTCAAGAAAATCGTAATCCATAACTTCCACTTTATTTATTTCGTGTGATGTTCTGAAACCATCAAAAAAGTGCATAACAGGGACTCTTGATTTAATTGCTGCTAAATGTGCGATTCCTGCTAAGTCCATTACTTCTTGAACCGAGCTTGTTGCAAGCATTGTCCAACCTGTCATTCTTGCTGAATAAATATCTTGATGATCTCCAAATATTGATAATGCCTGTGTTGAAATAGCTCTTGCTGCTACATGCATTACTCCTGGTAGCAATTCTCCTGCTATTTTGTACATATTAGGTATTTTCAATAGTAATCCTTGAGATGCAGTAAATGTCGTAGTTAAAGCTCCAGCTTGTAACGAACCGTGTACAATTCCTGCTGCTCCGGCTTCTGACTGCATTTCTACAACTTTCACTTGTGTTCCGAATAAGTTTTCCTTCCCGTATGATGCCCATTGGTCTACATGCTCTGACATAGTTGATGACGGAGTGATTGGATAAATTCCAGCAACTTCCGTAAATGCATAAGCTATGTGAGCTGCAGCTTGGTTACCATCCATTGTTTTCATATTTTTTGTCATTTTTCCCTCCAAAATTAAGAAATTTTATAACGATTTTACTTTAATAGTAACGCCGTTTTGAAATCAAACTTAAAAACTACGGCTATTTATTCAAATTTCTATTTTTTTCATTTGATTAATTTTTTTAGAAATTTGAATTTGTTATAAAATTACAATTACATATACAATTATATATTTTTCTAGTTCAAATTTGCAATTATTTTTTTATTAAATCCCTTTTTTTAGCAGATTTATGTTCAACAATATTTTTAATAATCAAAATTATTATTGAAATAAGTACTAAAAGTGAAGATACTGCAAAAGCTGCTGTTATTGACTCTGATGAACCTGATAAATAAAGTGCATCTATTTCTAGTGGCAATGTGAAAGTTCCTCCTCTTGCTTTTGAAAGTGCATTTACTGCACCAAATTCTCCTAATGCTCTTGCTGTACAAAGAATTATTCCATAAAGTAATCCCCATTTTATATGTGGTAGCGTTATTTTTCTAAAAATTGTGAATCCATCTGCTCCCATTAGTGCCGCTGCCTCTTCCTCATCTTTTCCTTGTGCATTCAAGATTGGAACTATTTCCCTTGAAATAAATGGAAATGTTACAAAAACAGTTGCTAAAATTACTCCTGGAATTGCGAACACTATTTTTATATCTAATACAAAAAATTTATTCAATGCCGTAATATACGGTGCTGCCCAACCCATTCTTCCAAAAGGTCATAATGAAAGCAAGACCTGCAATTACTGGTGAAATTGAAAAGGGGATGTCTATTAGTGTAGCTAAAATATGTTTCCCACGAAAAGAAAATTTTGTGAGAAGCCATGCTGCCGTTATTCCGAAAAAAGTATTTATAATTAGTGCTGAAATTGTTGCAATTATCGTCACTTTCAAAGCTGATAAAACATATTTGTCAGTTAGGCTTTTTATGTAAAATGCCCAGCCTTTTTGAAGTGAATTTATGATAATTGCTATTAGTGGCAATACTAGCATAATTCCAACAAATAGTAAACTTATTGTTATTAATACATATTTTATCGTGTTATTTTTTTTATCCATTGCTTTCCCCTTCCCTAAATATTGTTTGTTCGCTTAAATTGGTTCATTTTGAACTAAGTTTATTAAAAAAATAAAAGTATGAATGAAAATATTAGCATTACTAAAGCTATAACAGTTGCTGAAGGATAGTCAACATAATTTAATTTTTGCATAATCACGTAGGAAATAACTTGTGTATGCTCTTTTAGGCTGTTTCCTGAAATATAAATTACGCTTCCATATTCTCCAATTCCTCTCGAAAATGCAAGTCCAAATCCTGTCAAAAGTGCAGGTTTTATCTCTGGAAAAATTACTTTCCAAAAAGTTGTTTTTCTATCTGCACCTAATATGTACGCCGCTTCTTCGTACTGATTATCTAATTTTTCTAATATCGGCTGAACTGCCCTTACCACAAAAGGAATTCCAACGAAAATTAATGCAATTATTATTCCAATGTGAGTGTATGAAATTTTTATTCCAAATTTTGCAAAAGTATCTTCCAACAATTCCAGTATCAGAATACATTTTTGAAAGCGTAATTCCTGCAACCGCAGTAGGCAAGGCAAAAGGCAATTCCAACATTCCATCTAAAAACCTTTTTCCAAAAAAATCGTATTTTACAAGTACCCACGCCAAAATTACTCCGAAAATACAATTTATAATGGCGGCAATGAATGAACAACCGACACTTGTAAAAAGTGCACTTAAAACTGCCTTTTCTGTTATAAGCTGCCAAAATTCAGAAGGTGACAATCGAAAGGAATAGACTAATATTGAGGCTAGCGGTATCAATATTAAAATTGACAACATTGCCAGTGATATTCCAAATGTCAGTCCAAAACCTGGAATTACAGTTTTTTCTTTTCTTTTTAAAGCTAATATTTTCATTTTTCACTCCTTCCATTTAAAACCTTTTTTTATTTTTTTAATTTTTCCTGAACCTCCCACGACTAAAGTCACAGGGTTCTAAAAATCTTTAAAAATATTTCAAAAAAATTTTTCTAAGAAGTTTGATAGCTCTACACTATCCCTTATTCTTTTTAGGTGTGTTCAGCTCACCTCTATTGTATAGGACACTTAAAGTCCACAACTTTACTTTTTTTCCTTAATATGTTTTAATGCTCCATTACAATCTGCATTTAATTGAGTTTAGCCTTTACTTGTTTGATATAGTCCTCTTTTTATCCTTTTTTTCCACTGAATTTATATTCTTTTTTTGATTTTTCTTTATCATATACTGGAATTATCATCTCCATCAAAAGAAACTTGCTTTTCGATGTATAACTTTCTTCTTGCAGTTTAAATTCTATTCCATATAGTTTACATAGATATATTAATTTATCTCTTAATTTTTCCATATGGTATATTTCACAAAGTTTTGATTATTTATACTTCCAATATTTGATTTTCTTTGAAAATCTTCATTATATCCTAGAACTAGTTTTTCCTATATCATTATTAAGACAATAATTTATTATTATTCTTGCTGCTTTTGAAAGATAATCATTTATGCGATTATTTCTCTTTCTAGTTATTTTCTTTTTGTCTTAATGTCGTTCGCTTAATCTTTTTGCTTATCTTTTTATACTTTGTAATTTTGCATTTGTCTTGTTATAGTATTGATTTATTGATTTTAATTTTTCTACCATCTATTATGAATGATGCTCCATTATTAGTTACACAAGTACAAAGATTGTCTATACCTAAATCAATTCCTAGTGCATTATTTTTCATTTAATTCCCTTTGAACTTCTTCCACTTCATAAGTATATTGAATTTCAAAGTACCTAGAATGTTGTTTTTGGTATTATTCTAATCTCTTTTATCTTCTTGTCTTTTTAATACTGGCGGTAGTTTTTATTGTGATTTCCTTATGTGTCTTTCTAAATGAATTTGAATAAGGAACTATCAGCATATCGTCTTTTAATCTAACAAAACCTATAACAAGAGTAGTAAAACCATCTTTATCAAGATATTTAGGTAATTTTATATCTTTAAACATTATATTGACCATTCCTAGCAAGTTTTTAAAAAGTGCAAAAGAAATGATTTAAAACTTCCATCTACTTTTTTTAGAAATTTGTTGAGCCATATTAGAATTTAATTTCTTGTAATTTTCACTATTTTTTTAAGCATTTTATAGTTTTTCATTATAACTTAAATACTTTTTTTATTTTGAAAAATAGTGTTGTCTAACATTATATATAGCTTCATTAGTTAAGTTCTTGGCTATATGAGATAAATATTTTAAATTTTTAAACTCTTTTTACTAAGATGTTTTTACCTGTTGTTTTTAATGTTAAATACATATATATCCCTCCTTTTCATCAGAGATATTATACCATGTATTCTACATTTTATCTGTCAAAAAAAGTAATATTTTTTTATTTATTTTTTTAAAGTTTTTTTAAAACCCCACAACAGTGGGAAGTGTCGTTCACATAAATTCGCTACCATTTATGCAGTTCTCATGGCATATACACTCCTTAATAAATTAAGGAGATTAGCCTTGAACTTCTTGTTATCTCTAACAAGCACAGACTATATCTTATCCATATCCTATTTCAAGGACTTAGGCGAAACCACTTCCAATACCAATCGCTTGTATTGTACTCCCCTCACGAGGGATAGTCGTTGAACTTTCCTTTTCAGGATTAGCTGCTGATTGTCTATTATCATAATGTTTAGGATTTAACCTTAATTTTCGTACAATTCATCTCATGACTAAAGTTGCAAGTGTTCTTGCACTATTTAATAAATTTTATCAAATAAAGCATCTTCATTGAAAAATTTCTCATATGCTTTTTTTCCATCCACCAAAATTATCTATTTTTCGTCAATTTCATCTTTTAAATCAAATTTATTTCCATATTTTTTTAAAACTTTTTGGTCATAAGGTCTATAACCGCTTTCAGCGATTATTTCTTGTGCCTTTTCAGAATATAGATATTTCAAGTATTCTGTGCTTATTTGATACGTTCCATCATTTTTTGCAATTTTATCGACTACTGCGACTGTCGGCTGAGCTAAAATACTCACACTTGGATAAACAATTTGATATTTGTCAGGATATTCCTTAACCGTTGCAATCGCCTCATTTTCCCATGCAATTAACACATCTCCCTGATTATTTTCCACAAAAGTTGTAGTCGCTGCCCTTGCTCCTGAATCCATTACAGCCACATTATCATAAATGCTCTTTACAAAACTTTTTATTTTATTTTCATCTTTTCCATATTTTTCAAGTCCATACGACCATGCTGCCAAAAAATTCCAGCAAGCTCCTCCACTACTTTTTGGATCAGGTGTTATTACTTTTACTCCTTTTTTTGCTAAATCGTTCCAATCCTTGATATTTTGTGGATTTCCTTTTCTTACAAGAAAAACGATTGTCGAGGTATACGGAGAAGAACTGCCTGGAAATTTATTTACCCAGCCTTTTTCTAGCAAATCTACTTTCTCAAGAAGTGCTACATCATTTTCCAAAGCTAATGTCACAACATCTGCATCAAGACCTTCAATTACTGAACGTGCTTGCGATCCTGAACCTCCGTGTGACTGGATAATATTCACATCCTTTCCATACTTTTCCTTGTAATATGCCTTAAACAGCCCATTATATCTCTCGTACAATTCACGGGTAGGATCATAGGAAACATTCACAATTTCCATTTTTTGCTTATTCTTCCCAATTTTACTGTTTTGTCGCATAATTCCCACAAAATAAAGTAAAATTATAATTGTAACAAATATCACTGGCACTTTCAGTTTTTTTAGCATATTTCCCTTCTCCTTTCCCTTTTTATTTAATAATTTTTTTAAATCACGTAAAAACTATCTCCACTTACTATTCTTCTATGAGTCTCAAATTTTGCCCATTTTTTTGTGAATTTCTACTTTATTTTTATTTTGATTATGGTCTGCAAGGTAATTTTTCATATCTTCTCTCGTTTTTATCTGCAATCCAAATCCTGCTTCATCTAGCACTGGAAGCCCTGTAAAGTGGTAATCTTCCAATTTCACAATATCAAAAATCTTACGATCTCTAACTAAAACTGCCGCTTCACTTTCAAGTGAAATAATGTCAAAATATTGTGGATACTCAAAGCTATCTCCTATTTGAGGCACAATATCGCCTACATGATACATTTTTTCTCCTGTTTCTTCTTTAGACATTCTCGCATTTTCAAAATCAAAATACAATTCTTCAAAAAAATATCCACCAATTTTTTTATATCATCTTTTTTTCAAAAATATGGTTTTTCCCCAGTCGTATCAATATTTTTCCACTACTCCCGCAGCAGCCGTTTGATGGGAAAGTCTATCAATTAATATCAATTCTCCCAAAGTCTTATTTTTTTCTTAAATAAATCAACAATAACTTTATCTGAAAATTCAATTTTACAAAGAGCAATTTCATTTTTTTGTAATACTTTTGCGTTTTTAATTTTTTTCTCCAGTATTAACGTCAATTTTATAAATAATTTCCTTCAATATTGCAGGAAGTTTCTTCGTTCCAAGTTTTGCCAAATATTCTTTTCCAACAATTAACTTATCATCATCCATCCATAATAATGCAGCTTCAACCGATTTTGAAACTGGAAGATTTTTGTTTTTTGTAATAACAGAACCACGGCTCACGTCTACTTCTTTATCTAACTGAATCGTAATAGCTTGTCCTGAAAATGCCTCTTCCACATTTCTATCTCCATTTAAAATTGTTTTCACAGTTGCAGTCTCATTACTTGGTAACACAACAATTTCTTCTCCAACTTTTACAAAACCACTTTCAATTTGCCCTTGGAATCCTCTAAATTCATGATTTGGACGACAAACTCTTTGAATTGGTACATAAAAATCAGAATTTTTAGTATCTTCTGTTACATCAACTGTTTCCAAATATTCGATAATGCTTTCTTCCTTATACCAAGGCATATTTTCTGATTTTTTAGTAACATTATCTCCTTCAGTCGCACTTACAGGGATTATTTTTATATTTTCTAATTCCAATTCTTTTGCCAATTCCTTCACTTCATCGACAATTTTATTAAATTTCTCTTCGCTATAATTTGCTAAATCCATTTTATTTACTGCAAAAACGAAATGACGTATTCCGACCATTGAGCAAATTCTTGCGTGTCTTCTAGTTTGAACAAGTACACCTTTTGTAACATCTAAAAGCAAAATTGCAACTTCGGCAAACGAAGCTCCAACTGCCATATTTCTTGTATATTCTTCATGACCTGGCGTATCAGCCACAATAAAGCTACGTTTATTTGTAGTAAAATAACGATAAGCTACATCAATTGTGATTCCTTGTTCTCTTTCAGCCATCAATCCATCTAAAAGTAGCGAATAATCAATCGCTCCTCCACGTGATCCAACTTTACTATCTAAAATCAATGCTTCCTCTTGATCTGCATAAAGCAATTTCGAGTTATAAAGAATATTTCCAATCAATGTTGATTTTCCATCATCCACACTTCCACAAGTAATAAATTTTAATAATCTCACCATTAAAAATACCCCTCTCTTTTTCTTTTTTCCATGCTTGCTGCCCCACTATCTCTATCGATAACTCTACTTGTACGCTCAGATTCAACTGAACTCAATGTTTCATCAATTATTTCCTCCAAAGTTACAGCATCTGATTCCACAGCACCAGACAACGGATAATCTCCTAGCGTTCTAAAACGAACCATTTTAATTTCAGGCTCTTCGCCTTCTTCCAATCGCATTCTTTCATCGTCAACCATGATTAAATTTCCATCTCTTTCCACAACAGGACGTTCTGCTGCCGAGTAAAGCGACACAATTGGTATATTCTCCCTTTGAATATATTCCCAAATATCTTTTTCAGTCCAATTAGAAATTGGGAAAACTCTGATACTTTCACCTTTACTAATCTCTGTATTGTAAAGTTTCCACATTTCTGGACGTTGATTTTTGGGATCCCATGCTTGTGCTGCATTTCTAAATGAAAAAATTCTTTCTTTAGCACGACTTTTTTCCTCATCTCTACGACCTCCACCAAATGCCGCAGTAAATCCATATTTATTAAGTGCCTGTTTCAACGCTTGTGTTTTCATAATATCCGTAAACGAAGATCCATGATCAAACGGATTAATATTTTTTTCAACTCCTTCAGGATTGATGTATTCAATCATTTCAATTCCAAGTTCTTTTGCCCTTTTATCACGAAAATTAATCATTTCCTTAAATTTCCAACCAGTATTTACATGTAGAAAAGGAAAAGGCGGTTTTTCAGGATAAAATGCCTTCATAGCCAAATGTAACATAACCGAGCTATCCTTCCCTATCGAATACAGCATAACAGGATTTTCACATTCAGCTGCAACTTCCCGAATAATGTATATCGCCTCTGCTTCCAATTCATCTAAATGAGATAATTCATTCATATTATAAATCACCCTTTCTTTTTTTATTTTTTTAAACTTATGAATAAAAAAAATTTAATATATTTTTATTTTTCTATATTATTGCACATCACATTTGTATAGTCAAGTGTATATACAATTTAATTTTTACTTTGTAAATAGAATATTTTTTTATATTAAAGTAATTTATTTTTTAAAAAAACTCACTACTCAGATTTAGAATAGTGAGAAAAAAATACTGCTACATAGCATTATTTTTGTATCAAAAAGAATAATACTATAATCAGTATTGTTATTTTTTTATACCGTAGCATTTTTTGCACCTCCTTTTTACGGAGATACTTAAAATAAGAGATCAAACTTATTTTTTTAAGCCACTTACATTATATAATAAAATTAATCTAAATTCTATAAAAACTCAAAAAAAATTATTTTTTTATTAAAATTATTATTGTTTTTTTCTCTAAAATGTTGTATAATTAGTTTAAGAAAAATACGTAGCATTTTTGAAAAAGATCAATCTAGGCTATCTCATAATTGAGGTAGCCATTTTTATTGTTCATTATATTTATCAATATTTATTAGCATCTTTTCTATTTATATCAATTTCTTCTACAGTTCCATCTCTTTTTTCAATAATCCATTTTAGAATATCGCCTTCCTCTTTAGTCGTCATCGTACTTCCATTTCCACCAATATCTGCTCCGAGGAAAAAAATGAAATCGCCTGAACTGGACATTCCTTAACGCAGGAAACACATCCCCAGCAATCTTTTGGATATTGCATAACTGCCTTTTTGACCTTCATATCTTCAACTTTTTGCATCTCGATTAAAGTACCTGGACACACTTGCGTACATTTTGTACACCCAATACATTTATACGGATCAATTACTATGCTCATACTTGTCCTCCTTCACAATTTCCCTCGTAAATACTTCCAGCTCTCCGTCAACCAATCTCGAATTTACATATTTAAAAGTAATTTTCATCGGTTTCAGGATAATCTAAATTTTCATTAAATGAATGCCATCTAGTTTCTTTTTCTAAAGAAAAAGATGTCCAATCAATAATTTACAAACCGTCAATCGCTCCTTCAATTCATAAGCAAACATCAAATCATGCATATTATCTGCCGAAAGTTCATCAGAAAGCTCTATCAGCTGATCAATTTTCTGTTTTGCCAGTTTCAATTGTTTCTCGTTAAATTGATAATTTGTTGATATTCCACCTGCATACTCATCCATAATTTTCTGCATTCCCTCTTCCATATCTTCAGTTGAAAATCTTCTAGCCTTCGTATTTCTAATTTTTTCATATTGTCCAATAATTTGTTTTTTTTGATTATCCAAAAAGTTTTCCACATTTTCATCAAGTTTTCCACAATTTTTTTCATCATTCAATTTTGAAATTATATCAAGTGCAGCAATTTCTCCTTCTGCCAATGCTCCTGTAACATATTTTTGTGGACAGCCTCCAGCTACATCACCTGCTGCATAAAGTCCATTAATCGTTGTTTCTCTATTCGTATTTACCCAAAAGCCACTTGCAGTATGCCCTCCAACAATATAAGGCTCTGTCCCTTCAATTTCCACATCTTGCTCATTTGGATTTTTTCCACTTTCAATCCACTTCAATGTCTGACTTGGTGCCATATTCAAATATGCTTTTAACAAACTATCGCTTTCATCTTCACTAATTCCACTTGTTTTCAAATAACAAGGCCCATTTCCAAGTTGATTTTCTCGCACAGTTCCATAAACACGCTCACTTGTTGTAATCCCATATTTATCCTCATACACAAATCCTTTTTGAATTTATCTGTTTTGCTCCAACCCCCTGAGCAATCGTCCCAACTGGTGCAATTGTATCCTTACATCTCAAAGCAATAAATCTCATTTCAAAAGTTGTCATCTCAGCTCCTGCCAAAATTCCCATCGCATATCCTGCTCCAGTGTTAAATGGCGGATACCACATTTTATGTCGTGAAAATCCAGGATTATTAGGTTTATAAAGTCCAGCCGCTCCTCCTGTCGAGATTATAACTTTTTTCGCTCTAATCACAAACGCTTCCTCTTTTTTTATAGAAAATCCAACAGCTCCATAAACTTTCCCATCTTTTCATAAGCAAGTCCGTAATATTAAGCGTGTTCAAAACTCTCACATTTTTTGTCTTTTTCACCGCATCAGCAAGTATCGGCTTAAAATTTTCTCCATTTATTTTTATATTTCTATTCCCACGTGCAACATATTCTCCATTTTCATCCTTCAAAATTACAAGCCCCTAATTTTTCCACTTCAGCCGTAATTTCGTTAAATCTATTCGCAGCAGTAATTAGCAAGTCATTACGTACAATTCCATTCGCATCTTTTGTCGCATAATCCACATAATCTTGTGGCACACGCCCTTTTACATTGTAGGCATTTATCGCATTAATTCCAGCCGCAAGACATCCACTTCTTTTAATATTCGCCTTTTCAGCCACAATTACTGACAAATCAGAATTTTTCCCAATTGTAATCGCTGCATAACAACCAGCAGTCCCTCCACCGATAATCAAAACATCAGTTTCAAGCTCCTTAATTTTCAATTTTTCTCTTTTTTTGCTCTCTTTTTCATTGCCATTATTCTTAATTTCCTTATTTTCTGCCATAAAACACCTCACAATCTACAAAACCTAAATAATAACATCATTTTGATTTTTAATATTCGCATTTTCCACAAGTTCCACTTTTTCATCTTCACCAAAAGCATATGCCCTATAAATATAAATATTCACTTTCTCATTCACAGAAACCGATTCTTCCTCAATTTTACGATTCCCTTTTATCAAAACTCCGTTTATTCTAACACCAATTTCAACCTCTTTTCCCACGAAATAACGTATATTCCACTATTCCAGTTTCAACCGAAGCCGAATACCTAAAACTCTCATTTAATTTTATAACACTTACATTTTCTGGACGAATAATCGCCTTTTTGTCCATTTTCTAAATTTTCAAACCCTTTAAATTTATTAATATTTTTCCAACTCTGTAGGATTTCCCATAAATTTTGCCACAAACGCAGTCTTTGGATTGGTATAAATTTCTTTCGGCGTCCCAATTTGCTCGATTCTTCCTCGATTTGTAACAATAATTTCATCTGCTACTTCAATTGCTTCTTCCTGATCATGAGTCACAAAAATGCTTGTAATTCCCACTTTATCAATCGTTTCACGTAACCAGTTCCTAAGATCCTGTCTAACTTTCGCATCAATCGCCGCAAAAGGTTCATCAAGCAACAATATTTCAGGATTTGGAGCTAACGCCCTCGCAAAAGCCACTCTTTGTCGCTGTCCTCCCGAAAGCTGATTTGGATATCGTTTCCCAAGTCCTTTAATATTCACAAGTTCCATCAATTTTTCCACTCGCTCTTTAATAACCGACTTTTTCTCCTTCGCAATTTTCAACCCAAAAGCAATATTATCAAAAACCGTCATATAACGAAACAATGCATAATTTTGAAAAACGAAACCGATCCCTCTTTTACTAGGTGAAATATCATTCACGACTTTCCCGTCTATCACAATTTCCCCAGAATCAGGTGTTTCTAATCCAGCAATCATTCGTAAAATCGTAGATTTCCCACTTCCTGAAGGTCCTAATAATGCCACTAGTTTCCCTTTTTTTATTCCTAAATTGATATCATTTGACGCTTTATAGTCGTTATACATTTTTATTTATATTTTTTTAATTCAACATACATAGATTCTCTCTATTGATTCTCTCCTTTTTTTATTTTACCAAGCCTTTTTCGGCATCAATTTTACGAAATTCATTAAAATCAACATTTTTCTACTTCAATTTCTTTTGTAATCTTCAATCAATCCAAGAAATCTATCTTCATTTGCAAATTTTTTTCAAATTCAATATTTTTCATTTTTTTATAATATTTTGCAATATCTTCAAGAAAATATGGTATTTTTGCTTGCTTTTTATTTCTCCCACAATTTCATTTAGTTTTTACAGTTTTACCTGTAAATTCTCCTCTTACAAAAAAATTGCAAAAATATTCTCCATCCTTTTTTTACGTCTTCCACTAAATCCAAGACGTGCAATTTGAGGTGTTGCACATGAATTTGGACATCCAGCAATTCTTATTTGCGGCAAATAATTTGTAAGATTTCTTTTTTTCATCATTGTCAAAAAAATTCAAAAATATAGTCTAAATATTGGCGGAGTATCTAAAATTCCAACATTACAAGTTGTACTTCCGATACAAGAATATGAACTGTAAAATTCATTTCCTCCGTAATATTTCGCTCATAATTTCTTTTTAATTTTTAAAACATCTTCTTTTTTTAAGTCCACGAACCAAAAATACTTTTGAAAAACTTGTAAGTTTCAATTCAACTTTGTAATCCAAATTTTTTTACAAATTCAATTAATTTTTTTCTCCATCTTCCTTATAAATATTTCCTCTCGCAGGTCTTAGATAATATCCATATTCTCCCTTATACTTTCCAGCCACAATATTTCTGTCGCTTTTTTTACAAATTCATCATTTTTTAATGCTTTCATCTGTATTTTTCTTCGCTGGAAAAATAATTCTATTTTTTTCAATTTCTTTTCTTTATCTAAAATTTCTCTTTCGTCAAGCAATTTTTCTCGTATAAATTTTAAGGCTATCCCCTTTTTTTCTGCATAAAAAAATTAGAAATATATTCGTTACACAATTCCAAAAAAATTTTTTTCTTCTCCCAAATTTAATAAAACATAACGAAGTCTTGCTCTTGCACGAATTTTACGATTTCCATGATCATTAAACACACTTCTTATTGCATGTATGTAATACAAAAACTCATCTTCTTCAATAAATTCCCTTAAAACAATAGCATTAGTTGAAATCGGTCCAATTCCTCCGCCAACATACACACGGAAATCCTTTTTTCCCATCTTGAATTACCGCTTGAAATCCAATGTCGTTTATTTTTACATAAAGCGAATTTTCTTCCTTATTTGAAAAAGCAATTTTATATTTTCTTGGCAAATGCATAAATGTACGACCGTCTAAAATATAATCTGTCGTAATTTTTGCATAAGGTGAAACATCAAAAACTTCTTCTTCAAAGCCTGTTGTTTCCGGTGTAATTACCGCCCTAGTCGAATCTCCGCAAGTTGCTTTTGTAAAAAAGCCTCTTTTTGAAATAGTTTCCAGTATATCTGGCAAATTTTCCCTTTTTATTCCATGCAGCTGAAAATCCTGTCTAGTTGTAAGATGAAGCCTCTTATCAGAGTATTTTTGCACAGTATCCAGCAAATACTCAAAATCTTCAATCTCAATTTTACTTTCAAAAAAACGAGGTCTTATCATAAATGTCCCTTTTTTTCTTCCCTCAGTATAAAGCGCAAATGAAGTTCTAACCGCATTCCATTCCTTTTCCTTTTCAGGATCAGTCAACGCTTCCCTTGTCAGATTTATAATAAAATCCAGCTCCTTTTTTTCTCTTTCTGCTTCATAATTTTTCAATTTTTCTCAAAATTATCCAGTTTCATCCTTCCACCATTCCTCTCTTTTTTTCTGCTCCTATCTTTTTCTCTCCAATAAAAATTTATTTTAAAAAAATTCTTGCTAAAATTCTAATATCCGATCTTAAAAATTAACCTTTATTTATTTAATTATCAATATATTTGTATCTACAATTATATTTTAACATTTTTTTATAAAAAAACTTCCACAAATAATATTATTTTTGATAATCAAAACTTTTATTTTTATTAAATTCTAAATACATATAAAAGTATATTAATCAAATTAAAAAAAATAATTATAGTTGTAAAAAAATCAAAAAATGCTAAAAATACGGAAAAATGCAATGATTAAAAAGTCAAAAATATAAAAAAATGGAGGAGTATAATGACAGAATTAGAAAAAAATCAAAAGGCAATTATTCAATATATTGCTGATGCGAAAAAAACTACGCCTGTGGAACTTTATACAGATGAAGATATAAAAAAATGCTTATTCTTGTAAAGTTATTGGAAAAGATGGATTAAAAAGTAGTTTTTTTGGAGATTGGGAAGAAATTGATAAGATTATTAAAGAAAACAATCTTACTAATTATTATCTAAAAAATGACAGAAGAAATTCTGGTGTGCCTATGCTTGACATTAAAAATATTAATGCAAGAATTGAGCCTGGAGTATTTATCCGTGATAAAGTAAGCATCGGAGACAGAGCCGTTATTATGATGGGAGCTGTTATAAATATCGGTGCTGAAATTGGTGAAGGAACAATGATTGATATGAACGTTGTTCTTGGTGGACGTGCAAAAGTCGGAAAAAACTGCCATATAGGTGCGGGTGCAGTGCTTGCGGGAGTTATTGAGCCGCCTTCAGCTGATCCAGTAGTTATTGAGGATGATGTAGTTGTAGGAGCAAATGCAGTTGTGCTGGAAGGTGTAAGAGTCGGAAAAGGATCTGTCGTTGCGGCAGGAGCAATCGTAACCGAAAACGTGCCTGAAGGCGTAGTTGTAGCCGGAACGCCTGCCAGAATTATAAAAGGTGTAGATGCAAAAACTGCTTCAAAAACAGAATTAGTTGATGCCTTAAGAAATATTTAATTATGAAATAGAAAATAATCATAAAAAAATGCTTTTTTTGTAGAGTTTATTAAATTTTTTTATATTTTTTTATAAGCAAAATCAAATAAGCAAATGATATAATAAATAAAGAAGTTGCAAAAAAATTTTTAAATATTATATAAATTTTTTTAATTTTTTTGTAAATTGTCAAATTAATTAGGAGGAAAAAAATGAAAAAAAACTATTACTAATAGGAGCCATTTTGGTCACAGGAGCCATCTCATTTGCTGATGGAAAAACAGATTATGAAAAAGCAGTGAAATTAGCTGAAGAAAATAAAATAACAGATGCTGTAAAAGTGCTAGAAGGTGTTGCAAAAGGAACAGACGCTTCTTATGCACAAAAAGCAAATCTTGAATTGGGAGCATATTACTTAAAAGATAATAAAGTAGATCAAGCAAAACCTTATTTACAAGCAGCTTGGGGAAATGGATCATCTACAACTCCAGAAGCTGTTGAAGCCGCAAGATTACTTTACCTTGTAGGAATCCAACAAAAAAACAAGGCTGATGCTGAAAAATATATTATCTGGACAGATGAAAAATCTGGCGGAAACAATGCTGACGTAGTATCAAGCTTAATTATTTTCTACTTTGATAATAACGAACAATCAAAAGGAACTGCAAGATATAACAAAGCTGTACAATCTGCAAATAAAGATTTCGTAGCTGAAGTTAATTACAACATTGGGCAATATTACTTAACAAAAAATAATACTGCACAAGCTAAATCTTACTTGCAAAAAGCATATACAGGAGCTTCAGACCGTGTAAACGGAGCAGGAATTTTACTAGCTGAACTTGCAATGAATGAAAAAAATCCAGCACAAGCTGAAAAATATTTATTAGAAATGAATACAGCCGCAAAAGGTAAAAACGGTCAAATCCTTGAAATATTAGGAACTTATTATTTACAACAAAATAACCCAGCAAAAGCTGAAGAATTTTTAACAAAAACAATAGCTGTAGAACCTAAAAATCCAACTGCAAAAATATTGCTTTTAGGAATTTACGAAGTACAAAACAATACAGCAAAAGTAAATTCAATTTATAGCCAATTAAAATCAGCTTCACCAAAAGTAACAAATAGACAAATTGGAACTTACTTTGGAAGCGTTGGTGCAGGATCATTAGCTGAAAAATATTTGCAAAAGGCAATAAACGAAGACAAAGATAATAATGCAAAAGTTGTTTTAGGTCAAGTTTATGCTGGATTAGGTAAAAAAGCCGAAGCAATCAAAATTTTACAAGAAGCTGTAAATAACAAAGTAAATGGAGCAGCAGAAGTTTTAAAACAAGTTCAAGCAATGAAATAATAAACAATTGAAATAATGATTGTAAAGGCAATGTATCTCTAACTTTTACCAGTTAAGATAAATTGCCTGTTTTTTTAAATAATCTAAGAAATTAAAATTTAAAGGATGTGAGAACAATTAAAGCAAATAAATTATTATTAATAGCAGTATTAGCCATAGCCAGCCTTACATTAAATGCCGCTGCATACAAATCATCAAAATCTTCAGAAATAAGCACAAGAATAAGAAATACCGCAAGTTACCAAAACAGCAAAAATACCACAGAAAATGAAATCATTATTCCAGAAGGCCTAAAACCTGGCGACACAATCGGTTTAATCGCACCTGCAAACTACACTAACGAAAACAGCAATGCAGAAGTGGAATATTTAAAAAGCAGAGGATTCAATGTTGTCTATGGTCAATCATTTTATTCAAAATGGTATGGATTTGGAGGAACTGACAATGTGAGGGCAAAGGATATAAACGATATGTTTGCTAACCCTAATATCAAGGCTATTTTCGCTGTACGTGGAGGATATGGCGGAATCAGAATCGTAGATAAATTAAATTACGATACGATTAAAAAAAATCCTAAAATCATCTCAGGATTTAGTGATAACACAACATTACTTTTGGCAATTAATGAAAAAACAGGACTTGTAACATTTCAAGGGCCTATGGCTGATAACTTAAAAAACATTCCTCCTGTTACAGAAAATGCTTTTAACAAAGCGTTTATGAGCAATGAATCATACAACTTGCTAGATTTTGATGATACATATTCAATCATGAAAAATGGACGTGGAAACGGAAAAATTACTGGTGGAAATTTATCCTTGGTAGTTGCAACACTTGGAACAGATCACGAAATTAATACAGATGGAAAAATACTTTTTCTGGAAGAAACAAATGAAGCAAGCTACCGTATAGATAGAATGTTACAGCAGCTTAGACTCGCTGGAAAATTTGACAAATTACAAGGAATCATACTTGGTGACTTTAAAAACCCAAAACAGGCTGATCCTACAGACATGACAATTGATGAAGTATTCTATGACAATTTTGGAAAATTAAATATCCCAATCATAAAAAACTTCAAGTCTGGACACGTAAGACCTTTTATAGCCATCCCAATAGGAGCAAAAAGCTAAAAATGGATACTTATAATCGACAAATTATTATAGAAAAAAAGCTACAAAATAAAAATACAATCTTTATTTTTTTAAATAGGTTAAGTATAAATTTAATACAGTTCCCAATCAAATCATATAAAAAGCCGAATAGAAATTCGGCTGATTTTTTGTTCTTTATAATGCTTATGAACTAATTATATTAGATTGACTAAAATCTAATTTTTAATAAGAATCACATCCAATTTCTTCACATATTCCCCAACCTATCAATGTAGTTAGACAAGAATTCAATCCAAATATTAGTATTACAAATAACAAAAATATATTTTAATTTTTCTCATTTTATTTTTCCAACCCTCTTCTCTCAAACTTTTGAATAAACATCATTTCTAAATTGTCGTATTATTTTTGTTGCAAAATATGTATTTTTTTATTTCAAGATTTTTGAATTTCTGTTTCATTTGTTTTCAATGAAGAATTTCAAAAGCCATATTTTTCCACCTGTTCTAATTCATCTAACTTATTTTTTTATATTCAAAATCTCCATCAAAAATATATTCTATGCCTACTAAATTCTTTATTCAATATCCTTCATATTTGAAATTTTGACTCCTGTTAATATTAATTTATTCCCAACATCCTTTCTTATATTGTTTTTTTCTCAAATTAATAAATTCTGTTTTTTTGCTCAGTTCTTTTTCTATTCAAGCTCTGAATATCAATAATTTATTCGATTTATTAACTGAAAAAGATTCGAAAAAAATAAGATACAAAAAAATCATTATATGTTTATATGTCAAAATTCTTTTTGATTAGAAATTAATTAGTAATACCATAAATCAATTAAAAAAAGTCAAGTTTATATACAAAAAAATATAAAAAAATACACTAACGTAATTAAAATAAATTATCTTTTAGTGTATTTTTTATATATTTTCTATGTAAATTATCGTAAAAGACCAATCAAGTCTGTAAGCAAGAATGGAATATAAACTTCTCCATCAGCAAAGTTAGAAGCTTCTCCTTTATTGAAAATCAAGACAAGAGCATCGTTTTCCAAATAGAAACTTTGTTGTCTGTCAATATCATCAAGTTTATCAATTTGTGGAAGTCCAAACTGTTTAAATCTTGAATTTACAACATCTGTCAGTTCACTATTAAATCCATCTACAAATAAATCTTTAAGTTGCAATTGTTTACCACTTTTTAAGTTATAAGATATTGCATTATGAAGAACTGTCTTTTGTCCTGTATCGTTATCTGTTAAGTTAATTGTAAACAAAACGCTTAAAAATAAACTGTTTTCCGCTGTAACTTCATAAGAAGTACTATATGATACATGCTTTGTGGATTTATATCTTGAAATAAAGTTTTTCCATAATTGCATTCATATTCTTAACAATATCAGAATTTGCGCCACCTATAAACGATGGATAAGAAATTTTTTTGAGTTCTTCGTAATTTTTTTGTTCTAGGACTGACCCTTATACTGCTGCTTGATGTTGGAGAATACCCTTGAAATGTAAAAGTCGTATCAATCTTTTCCTTTTTCCTTTGCAAATGACACATTAAATACAAGCAATGCCATAAAAAAATAATGTTAATTTTTTTCATTTTTATAATCACCTCAAAAATTTTTTTCTAATTATTAAAACCTGTCTTATTATATCACAAGCAAGAAAATATTTCAAATTTTTTTAATTTTTTTCTGCCACTATTTTTTTCAATATAACTGATAAAAAAATTTATGTTTCTTCAAATTCTTTCTGAGTAAATAAAATAAAAGAATAAATTGACAAATATAACAAAAAAAATGGTAATATAAAGTTCAGGTTTTGGAGTTAATCGCTTGAGAATTTTTAGAACAAAAATTTTTAAGAGGAAAGTCTGGACTTTGCAGGGCAAGAGAGGCAGCTAACGGCTGCTGGGAGAAATCCTAAGGAAAGTGCCACAGAAAAGAAACCGCCTGATTTTTTTCAGGTAAGGGTGAAAAAGGTAGTGTAAGAGACTACCAGTGATTTAAGAGATTAAATTAGCTAGGTAAACCCCTCTCAAAGCAAGGGCAAGCAGAAAGCTGTTAAGAGACGGCCCGTCTTGGCTTGATTGGTAGCTCGCTAAAATCCATAAGCAATTATTGATTTAGATAAATGATTAACTAATACAGAATCCGGCTTATACCAAAAGCCTATAAGACTCAGAAATTTTTTTCTGGGTTTTTTTATTTTTTTGATATTTTTAAAAAAAATTTTTTTGTAAAAAAATACCTATTAAGTCATATTTTAAGCCTTTTTGTCTACATTTACGTAAATGTCTTGACAAATTAAAAATAGTTATATAATAGGATCAACATAGTAAAACAACTTTAAAATTGGATACAAAAAAATTATGAATGGATACTCAAACTATAGGTTCATTAATTTTAGTTTTCCAATTTTGAAGCAGTTTAAATGATATAAAAAAATATTATAAAATAAAAAAATAAAATTTGAAAAGGAGACAATTTAAAGACAGTGAGTTATAAATTTTACAGATTTTTTTAAATAAAAAAATGAAAAAGCAAATTAAGCTGAAATGACAAATCAAGAAATTTACTATAAGTTGCTTGAATATGTTAAAGGAAAGAGCAGATGAAAAAAACTAAAAATGAATCTAAAAAGAAAAATATACTATATTTCTGCAGAATTTCTAATTGGAAAAATTATTATCAAACAACTTGATTAACTTGGGAATTTATAAAGAAGTTAGAGATGAATTGAAGGCTGCAGGGAAAAAAATTTAAGCCACGTGGAAGAAGTTGAAACAGAACCTTCATTAGGGAAACGGTGGACTTGGAAGACTTGCTTCTTGTTTCGTTGATTCAATGTCAACTTTGGGAATTAATGGAGAAGGAGTTGGACTTAACTATCATTGCGGATTATTCAAGCAAGTTTTTTTAGAAATAATGAGCAAAAAGGCTGAAGCAAACTACTGGATTGAAGATGAAAGCTGGTTAAGAGATACAAATATTGGATATGATGTTAAATTCAAAAAAATTTCACTTTACATTCAAAAATTAAAAAAAGAATTGATATTTTAGGATATGAAAGAGATACAAAAAAATTACTTAAATTTGTTTGACATTGAAAGTATTGACTATAATTTAATAAAAGATGGTATTTCATTCGATGAAGAAAATATTGAAAAAAATCTAACATTATTCCTATACCCTGATGACAGTACAAAAAAAGGGGAATTGCTACGTATCTATCAACAATATTTCATGGTATCAAATGCAGCAAGATTGATTATTGCTGAAGCAACTGAAAAAGGAAGCAATATTCATGATTTAGCAGATTATGCTTTTGTTCAAATTAATGATACACATCCAAGTATGGTAATTCCTGAATTAATTCGTATCATGACTGAAGAACATAATATTTCTTTTGATGAGGCAGTGGAAATTGTAACAAAAATGACTGGATACACAAATCATACAATTTTGGCAGAAGCATTGGAAAAATGGCCTTTAGATTATTTGGAAGAAGTTGTGCCAAATATTGTTGAAATTATAAAAAAACTGGATAAAATTATAAAAGATAAATATTCAAATAAAAAGGTACAAATTATAGATGATCAAAAATAGAGTTCACATGGCAAATATGGATATTCACTTTTTCTTCAAGTGTAAATGGAGTTGCTTATTTGCATACTGAAATATTGAAAAATAGTGAACTTAAGGATTTCTATGAAATTTATCCTGAAAAAAATTCAATAATAAAACAAATGGAATTACATTTAGAAGATGGCTTGAAAGCTGTAATGAAGACTTGGCTGATTATTTCAAAGAATTAATTGGTACAGATTATTTAAAAGATGCTGAACAATTAAAGGAACTTTTTGAAATTTGTAGATGACAAAAATGTATATGAAAAAAATTAGCGCAAATTAAACACGAAAATAAAATTAAATTGAAAAAAATACTTAAAACATACACAAGGAATCATTATAGATGAAAATAGTATCATTGATACTCAAATTAAAAAGATTCCACGAATATAAACGTCAACAAATGAATGCTTTATATGTAATTAAAAAAATATTTAGATATTAAAAATGGAAAATTGCCTGAAACAAAAATAACAGTATTATTTGGTGGAAAAGCTGCACCAGCCTACGTCATTGCCCAAGACATAATCCACTTGATACTTTGTCTATCAGAAATTATAAACAACGATCCAGAAGTAAACAAATACTTAAATGTTTACCTAGTTGAAAACTATAATGTAGGATTAGCTGAAAAAATTATTCCAGCAACTGATATTTCAGAACAAATCTCTCTTGCTTCAAAAGAAGCCAGCGGAACTGGAAATATGAAATTCATGCTAAATGGAGCATTGACACTTGGAACAATGGATGGGGCAAATGTGGAAATTCATGACCTTGTAGGCGATGAAAATATTTATATTTTTGGAAAACAAAGTGATGAAATAATAAAATTATATGAAACTTCAGGTTATGTTTCAAAAAGATTACTATGAACAAGAAGGAATTAAAGAAGTAGTTGATTTCATAACTTCAGATGAATTAATTAAAGTTGGAAACAAAGAAAGATTAGAAAGACTTCAAAATGAATTAATAAATAAAGACTGGTTTATGACTTTAATTGACTTTGCAGATTACTGCAATACAAAAGGAAAGAATGTTTAAAGATTATGAAAACAAAGACTTGTGGTACAAAAAAAGTAATAAACAATATGGCAAAAAGCAGGGTTCTTCTCATCAGACAGAACAATTGCACAATATGAAGATGAAATTTGGAAAACTAAATAATTAATTTAAATAGAGAGGCTATCTTTAAATGGTAACTTTATTAAAGGTTAGCCTCTTCTTTTTTTATCTTTAGTTTTTTTCTAAAATAATAATTAATGAAATCTAAATTTTTTTAAATATTTGACAAAAAGTAAAAATTATATTTTTATAATAACTTATAATTTAAAAATATAAAAAAAGGGAGAAATTTTATGAAAAAAAATTTTATTTATGCTAGTTGTATTAATTTTTTTGGTTCTGGAATTATTGTTGCTGGCGAAGTTCCAGAAGATATTGTATTTGTAGGAGATTCAATAATGGATAGCAGTAAGCAGTATATTGCTCCTAATTTTAAAAATCCATATTTTGACACAAAAATTTCACGTCAATTTTCAACACTTCCAGGAATTGTTACAAAATTAGTTGAAAATGGAAAATTGAAAACTACGTTAGTTGTTCACCTTGGAACAAATGGAAAATTTACAGATAAAGATTTTGACTATGTTATGAAAATGGCAAATGGGAAAGATGTATTCTTTATGAATACTGCACATAAAGATCCATGGGAACAGGAAGTAAACAAAAAACTTAAGGAAAAAGTTGCTCAATATCCAAATGCCTATCTTATAGACTGGTATTCTTACGCAAAAGGTAAAAATCAATATTTTTACAAGGACAGAACTCATCCAAATGATAAAGGACAAAGATATTATGCAGACTTTTTTTAACAAATGAAATTAAAAAAACATTATCTTGAAGAAAATAAAGAAGAAGAAAATAAGGATACAAAAAAAATAATGATTCTTTTGAAAAAAATAATCCTTCAAATCCACAAAATAATGATGGAAATAGTGAAAAAAATAATAGACTTTGAGAAATTTAAAAAAAGATACAATACAAAAACTATTAATTTCATAATTCCAAAATATTTATAATTTAATTACAAAATTTCAAAAACTGCTTTAATTTCAAACTTAAATAGTTGAGCTATCATAAAAAAATAGATTTAACAATTTTTAATGTTTGTTTTTAAGGTAGTTTTTTTCAATATTAATTTTTTTAGTAGTAAAAAAATTTTAACGTTATATAAAAAATTATATTTAAAAAAGATAAAAAAAGAAAGGAATTTTTTTATTTATGAAAAAAACAAAGAATACAAAGTCTTGACATATTAAGGGCAGTTGCACTTGTTCTTATTTGTGTCTATCACTGGTTTTCCTACAAGGGAACTTATATTGGAGTTGTTATATTTTTTTGCATTAAGCGGATATTTGGTAACTGGCGGTCTGCTTTCAAGAGATTTTTTTCAATATTTTCTGTAATTAATCGAAGATTAAAAAAAGATTTACCCAAGTCTTTTTAATTGTCATCTTAATTTCAACTATAGCATTGTATTTTTGTAAATAATGGACTTGAAGATAAGTATAAATACAGCGCATTATTTTTCAATATTAGGACTAAATAATATTTATCAAATTTTTTTCAAAAAAATGTCCTATTTTTGATAACTTTGGAATTATTTTACCGCTTACTCATGTTTGGGCATTATCCTTCTTGACTCAAATGTATGTGTTTTTTCCAATTTTAATTCAAGGATTGAAAAAACTTAAATTAAAAAATAACATAATCGGTATTGTTCTTTTTGGTAATTGGGACAGCTTCAGGTTTAATGATGGCTTACGTATTTTTATGTAACTTCAAATTCTCCAGAAGGAGCAGATTTTTCAAGAATATATTATGGAACCGACACTCGTGCATTTGCATTTTTCATTCCTGCTGGAATAGCTTGTTTTTATGCAAATAGGGAAATCACAAATAAGATCGAGAAGAAAAATTATATTTATTTTTAGGAATACTTGGTTTAGCATCTCTTATTTTTCTTTTTCTTTTTGGAATAGATTACAGAAATGCCTATAACTATTACGGATTGATGTTTTTTTAGTCAGTATTTTTAATTGGATTTACAATCTTGCTATTTTTCAAAGCCAGAATTACAGAAATTCAGTCTTTCAAAACATCCAAAAAAATTTTTTTAATCCAATTATAAGATTAGGACAGCATCAGTATCAGTACTATTTATGGCAATACCCTATTATGATATTTACACGTGAATATTTTTAAATGGGCAAAACTTTCAAATATGCAGAAATTTTTTTCATTCAAGTTGTTATTCTAATTGTAATTTCAGAACTATGCTATATTCTGCTTGAAAAAAATAGCAAGAAATATGAGAAAGCTATAAATTATGCGAGCTATCCAGTTTTTAGCCGCTATTCTTGCAATTTTAGTATATTCTCCAGTTTATGAAAATAAAGATCTGGAAGAAATGAAGGAAGTTCAAAAAGCTTTGGAGACTCCAGCCGCTGAAGAAAATAAAAAGGAAACTCCAGCAAATACTGCTTCTGCAGCAGTACAAAATTCCCAAAATGAAGAACTGACAATAGATAAATTGCTGGCAGCTTTAAATACACCTTCAAAAAGTATTGAAGCGGAATCTAAAATTCAAGATGAAATTTTGAAAAAATATCCAAACGATGAAAGGGAAATATTGTTTATTGGAGATTCGGTACTTCATATGACAAAATTTGATTTGAAGAAAAAATATCCAAATGCCATTATAGAAACAAAAGTCGGTCGCCAATTTTATGAATTGCCAAACATGTTAAAGAATTTTGCTCAAAATGGAAAATTGAAAAAAATAGTCGTTATTGCTCTTGGTACAAATGGTACAATTTTTGAAAAGGATATGAAATCTGTTTTACAAACGTTGCAAGATCATGATGTTTACTTTATAAATACAGTTATGCCTGATCCTTGGCAAGATAGCGTTAATGCAGAAATTAAAAAAGTAAGTTCTACAAATCCAAATATAAAAGTAATCGACTGGTATTCATATTCAAAAGGAAAACAGCAATATTTTTTTACAAGGATGGAACACATCCAAAACCTCACTGCAGCCAAGAGATATGTAAATCTTTTTATATTCTGTTTTTAAGTAAAGATATTATAAATTCTAATAAATCAAATTCAGGTAATTCAAGTAATAGCAATTAATACTTAAATTTGAAAAAAATAAAATTCATAACAAATCCATTATTCTAATGGAAAATAGATAAAATCAAAAGCAAAAAGTCGGGATTTTCCCGACTTATTATTTTATACTCTTATTTTTATTCCTTTGAAAAAAATTTTTTTATAGCATTTTTCAAGATCCAGATGACAATATCCATTAGGATTCTTATCTAAATAATTTTGATGGTATTCTTCAGCCAGGATATAATGTTTTTAACGGCCTAACTTCTACTTGAATTTCTCTTGAATATCTGTTCTGCTCATTTTCTACCCTTGTCCTTATTGTATTTAATTCATCTTTATCCACATAATAAATTCCAGTTCTATATTGTCGACCTTCATCAAGTCCCTGTCTATTAATACTTGTCGGGTCAATTATTGAGAAATAATAGTTGAGAAGCTGATTTAGAGATACTTGATCTGCATCGTACGTTATATGCACAGTTTCAACGTGATCAGTCATTTTTAGAATATCATAATTAGTATCTAGAGTTTGTCCGTTTGCATAGCCAACTGATGTTTTAATAACACCTGGAGCCATTTTAAAAAACTTTTCCACACCCCAGAAACAACCTCCAGCCAAATAAATTTCCTTAATGTTTGCCATAAATTACATACACCTCCTTTACTTTATAAGTGGCAACAACTATAAAATTGTCCATATATTTACTTTTTCGTTTCTATTCCATCATAACAATCGGTTTTTTTATAATTTTCATGTATTGTCATAATTGTATGTTGTAATTATACAGGCTAATAAATAGAAATTACTTAATTATTCCTTTGTAGTTACTTATTAAGGTGTAGGTGTATGTAATTATTAATAAAATTATTTTTATTTTTAATTTTTTTATTTTTCATTTGAAATTGCATCTTTTAACTGATTTAATGCTTTTTTTCTAAAACTGCTCTAGGGACAAGCTGTATTTAATCTCATAAATCCTTCTAATCCCCTTTGATATACTCGCCCTTCATTTAATCCCAATTTTGCCTTTGTCAGCATAAATTTTTCAAGCCGTTCCTGATTAAATCCAAACTTTTCACATAATTTTCTGCAGTCTAGCCATACTAAATATGTTGCTTGCGGAATATTTGGCATAATTTCTGGAATATATTCCTTAAAGAAATTATTTAAAAATAAAATATTATTTTCCAAATATTTCTTTAATTGTTTTAAATATTCCTCCCCACCATCAGAATAGGCCGCAATTGTAGCAACCAAATTAAATGGATTATTTCTATGAACTTCCAAATCCTTCCAAAATCTGTCAAATTTGGCTTTTACTTCCAAATTATTGAAAATTATTGTGGCACTTTGAAGACCAGCAAGGTTAAAGGCTTTTCCTGTCGAAGTACAAGTTATCGTATTTTGTCTAATTTCTTCAGAGACACTTGCCATTGGAATATGCTTGTTATCCCACAATGTCAAGTCAGCATGAATTTCATCTGAAATTACAGGAACTTTATATTTTATGCACAAATTCCCAATTGCCTCTAATTCTTCATGTGTCCACACATGTCCTAAAGGATTGTGAGGATTACAGAAAATAAATAATTTTGGATTTTTCTTTTTAATTTATTTTTCCAAATCTTTCCAAATCAAGCGAGTATTCTCCATTTCTTTCAATAAATTTATTTTCGATAATAATTCTTGCATTATCTTCACTAATATCATAAAATTCTGAATAAACAGGCGTCTGTATTAAAATTTTGTCACCCTTTTCAGAAAAAAGCTGTATTAACGATCCTAATGTCGGAACAACTCCAATACTAAAACTAAGCAATTCCTTTCTTGGTTCCCATCCAAATCTTCTCTTTTGCCAATTTATAAATGACTCAAAAATATTCATCAGGACGGTAAACATATCCAAAAATTCCGTGCTGAACTTTTTTTCAAGAGCATCAATTATGGGCTGCGCTGTCTTAAAGTCCATATCTGCAATCCAAAGCGGAATTACATCATCTACTCCAAATTTTCTCATAAGTTCATTGTATTTTACAGAATGATTGCTCTTTCTATCAATAATTTCATCAAAAATTGTATTTCATAAAAATCACATCCTTTTTATTTATTTATAGTTTTTTTAATTATTTTTTTATTGACAATCCTCAAATTAAATTATAAAAATATATACAAAATACTGTAAAGAGGTAAATTTAATGACTAAAAAAAATATAGCAAAAATTTTTATAATACAGCAAAGTGCAAAAGCTTTTTTTATTACAAAGGCTACAAAAACACGGAATTAACCGATATTTTTTTAAGGCTTGTGAAATGCCTAATGATATTTTTCTATAAATTTTTTTCCAGCAAGGAAGAACTTCTTATTGCTGTTATAAAATATCATACTGAAAAATCTTATAAATTTTTTTCAACAATAATGTAGATGACTTGTCAATTCAAAAATTTCACTATTTTTTTGAAAAAAATATTTTGAAAACATTGAAAATAACAAATTTCACGGAGGAAGTCCACTTGGAAATCTAGCTCTTGAGCTATCTGATATTAACAAAAAAATATCCGTGAGGAGCTTGTAAAAATCATACAAAAAAATCGAACTTAGATTTTTCATTTTTTTATAACAACATTAAAATATTCTTTTTCCTGAAAAAAATATGATAAGATTGTCCCTGAAACAATAGCAAGAATTTTTAATTGCTTTTATTAGAAGGTACTATTCTTATGTTAAAAAAACAGAAAAGGAAAGTTCTGCAATTAATGACTTCTTTGTAATTTTTTTGACTCGATTTTTCATAATTAATGATGCTGATGAAAAACAAAGAAGCTAAAAAGGAGAAAAAAAGAGAAATCTCAAAATCAAAAGCCCTTATGTTCAAAATAACGAAGAAAAGTACCGATAATATTTCTCAAAATATTCTAGAAAAATATATCACAAAAAAATCTAATAATGCTGATCAGGAAATTGGAAAAATCGAAAAATTCTAACATAGAAGAAAAATAATTATTTTTAATGATGACATCTACTATGATGTTGATTCAGACAGCTTAATTAATGTCTTCAATAATTTAGAATCTTCAAAAAAATTGAAGATAATAATGAAAATAATAACAAATAAAAAAATTTAAAGAAAATATAAATTTCTTTTTTTAATAAGATTTAGTAAAAAGTTTTAACTTTATATAAATAAAAAAATGGAGCTCATTAATAAATAAGACCTGTTCAACAATCTAATTTTTTTGTTTCCACAGGGGTCTTGCCCCCTTTCTTTAGAATACTTGCTTTTATAAAAATATTATTTATATTCAAATCTTTCACTAGAGACGATTTTACCGTCTTCTGTTACAAATACCTGATAATATGCCTGTTTACCATATAAAATTACCTTCCAGTTTCTAAATCCCTTTTTATAAAGCCCAACATTTTTCTGATTTTTACATCTTCACTAAATTTTTTTCTTTATTTCAGCAATACTATTATTTACAACTACATCCCTTGAAACGACTGCTGAATCTGGAACTGTTCTTTTACCAACCGATGAACAGCTTATCAATATTCCAAACCATAAAACCATTGCTATTCTTTTTTTATTTTTATTTTTTTCACTATTTATCCACAACCTCTATTTTAATTTCAAACTGTAATTGCTTTTTTTCCTTATCCAAATATTTATATTCTATTTTTTTCAAAACAGCATCTGGATTATTTTTCCAAAAATTTCATTAATATTTTTGATTAGCCTTCTCAATTTCTTGAAAATTCGCTGCGAGCTGATTATTTGAGAAGCCTTTTTATTTTTAAATAATTAAACATATTAAAATCAACCATTAAACTCTCCTTTCCTCAAATCCTCAAATTAAAAATTTTTTTATTTAAATTTATTTTTTTCTAATTCCTTATATGTTTTTTTCTAAAATTTCCTCAAAAGATAAATCTGTCTTAAATCCAGCAGCTTTTTATATGTCCTCCGCCACCAAAAAAATTGAAGCTATTTTATTTACATCATATTTATCATTTGCACGAAAACTTCCCTTTAGAGAACCATCAATATTTTTCCCTTACAAACAGAGAAATTTCCATTCCTTCAATTCTCAAAAAGCATTTCCGCCGTACCATCTGTATCATCCTTTTCAATTCCCAGTTCCTTCATTTTTTTCCTGTGTCAAATAATAACTGGCAAACTTATATTTTTTTCATTAATTTTTTTATTTTTTTATAAACTTCACCAATTAATTCAACCTTTTTTTCACTAACTTCAAAAAAATAATATTGGCAATTTTGTGATTATTCACACCTGCTCCAATTAATTTTTGAACAAACAAGAAAAAGTATGTTCTGTAACATTGTCATGCCTAAAGTTTCCAGTATCGTTAATTATTCCCAAGATACATATACTCAGCAATTTTTTTGTCAATCCAATATCAAAAAAATTTCTAAAAAAATTGATACAAAAAGTTCACTTGTACTGCAAATATCCTCCACATAGTTAAAATCAGCATGTTCAGTATTGCTTACATGATGATCAATATTGATTGACTTTTTTACTTAATTTCTTTATTTCTACAGACTTTCCATATCTTTCCTCATTTGCACAATCTAAACTTATAAACAAATCAAATTTTTTTACTATTTTTGAGCATCTTTATTAAATTCATCACAAAAATTTTTTTCATAATTCCAAATTAACTTTGTATCTTCAAAATGTCGCATATATTTAGGAAGTTTGTCATCAATAATAATTTTTTTACATCCTTTTTCAATATTATTTTTTTGGCAATATTCATTTATCATAAAATAAAAATGCCAAAAATTGAACCGAGCGCATCTCCGTCAGGATTAACATGTGCCGTCAAAATGATACTTTTAGCAATCTTTACTTCTTCTACAATCTCTTTTTGGTATAATGTTTCCTTTATAATTTTTTTATTCATAAATTTATTTTTATTCCATTCTTTAAGTTTATTTTTTTATTTTTCAAAAACTTTTTATTCTGACTATTTTTCCAACTGAACGGATCATATAACCGCCACCTGCTCTTTTTGCTTGATTTTTCCATAGCTTTTTAATGTATTAGGATTGTCTGTCATATTTGACATTACTACATAAACTGTTTTACCGTTTACAGTTGTTTTTTTATAATAAAAGTTTCCACCAAGCCTTTTTGCTATTCCTCTTGCTGAAGCTTCTGTTGTTACTGAAGCCACTTGAATGTACTTTTTAGGCCCTTGATTTTTTTTTGCATTTTCTCTAGCTCTTTTTGCCGCTTCCTCTTTGGCTTTTTTAGCTGCCTCTTCTTTTGCACGTTGTCTTGCCGCTTCTGCTCTTGCCTGTGCTGCCGCCTGTTCCTTTCTTGCCGCTTCTATTTGCTGCTGTTTTTTTATTTCGGCTTGTCTGGCTGCAAGTTTTGCCTCTTCCTGACGTTTTTGCTCAGCCGCTTTTTGTTGAGCCACTTTTTGCATTTCCGATTTTTGCGCTTCTAATTTTGCCTGCTCTTCCTTTTTTTTAGCTTCATCTGCTGCTTTTGCATCAGCCTTCTGTTTATTAGAATTTGCAGAATTCTTTTGTAAATCTACAGTTTCTGCTGGTTTAGCCTGCTCCATCTCCTTTGCAACTGTTTCATTGTTATTTTCCACAACTTGCTTTGGCAAAGTCAGGTTATTTTTATAATCCTTTGAATTATAAAAATTCTTATTTCTTACTTTCATATCCTTTGTAATGCTCTCAGTCGTATTTACCTTTGACTTTTTTTATATCCCGTAACAAGCACTGCTCCATAAACTACAATTGCAACAATTCCCACAGCTCTCATAACTTTAAACGGATTTAATCGAAAACTCATATTTTTTTCTCCCTTCATTTCCTTATTTTTTTATTTACTTTTTACAAAAAAATCTTAACTTTTTATTATACAAACAAATTTTTTTGCAAGTATTAAATAACTTTTTTTACAACTTCCTATTTTTAAAACATTCTATTTTTTTATATTATAAAGTAATCTCTTTTTAATATTCTGGTAGAATTTTTGGCCGCCAATTTTACAAAAGCCTCATATTCCATATCAGACTCATCTGTAATTGAATCAGAAATTGAACGAATTATTAAAAATTTCACGCCTAATCTTGTGCAGACTTGAGCCACGGCACCACTTTCCATATCCACGCAAAGCGCTTCAAAATCCTTCCCAAGCCGAATCTTCACATCCTTTTTACTTACAAACTGATCTCCAGTCAGAATTCTTCCAAAAAATATGCGATGATCAAAATCATTTATATTTCCAGCCTTTTCAACCAGTTCCTTATCCGATTCAAAAGCCCATTCCTTCATTTGCGGAATCTGTCCCATTTTATATCCAAATGCTGTAGCATCAACATCGTGCTGAACAATGTCACGCCCTATAACAACATCCCCAACTTTCAATCTTTCATCCAATGACCCAGCCACTCCAGAAAAGATCACTTCACTCACTTTAAATTTTTCAATTAATAAAGTCGCTGTAATCGCAGCATTTACCTTCCCAATTCCAGATTGTACAAAAACAACATCCTTATCATTAAATTTCCCAGTAAAAAAAGATATTCCACTTATCACAGTTTCCTTAATTTCCTTAATTTCCTTTTTTATCGCTTCAGCCTCTTCAACCACTGCCCCAATAATTCCTATCATTAACTATTCCCTCCTATTTTATTTTTCTTCAACATTATTAATATTGTCATTATCTTCATCATTGCCTTCGATAATCATATTTGTATTTCCCTCATAAATATACGTATCCTTCAATTTACAAGTTTTGGTTTCATTCGTATTAAGAGTCGCCTGAAATTCCCATTTTTCATTTTTTGCAAGTGAACTGATATTATCTACAGCATCTCCTACTTTCGCTCCATTTTTATCAAAACATGGAATTTCAATGGTCAAATTTTTTTTAGTCACTCCATTATGTGTCAAAAATTCCTGTAACAATGGTCTTTCCACCAGTTATTTCCACTTCTGCATCTGAAAATTTATATTTTTGTATTTTTTTAGCTTTAATTTCTCCATTACTTCCGCCAATAATACCTCCAATTAATTTCCCAGTTGTTCCAATAACTGCTCCTGTAACTCCACCAGCAGCCTTTATAGTTCCTCCTACTACACTTCCAACTCCACTAATAATTCCACAAGATGAAGTTCCCAACATTATTCCAAACAATAAAAATCCTTCTTTTTCACTTTTTTTCCTTTTTATAAAATTCAATACTTGACTTCTTGTTATTTTTTTGTTAAAAAAATGTCATTCGTATAATATTAGAATAACATATTCCCACTAAAAAAACAAGGCAAATCATCTAATTTTTTTGCCTAAAAGAATACTAGAATCCTTGCCCATATTTATTTAAATTATTGTTCTTAAAATTTCAAACTTCCCAACAGTTTTTTTGTCTTAATTCCAGCAGGAATTAAAATTGTTTCACCCTTTTTTAGCCGAAAGTTCTTCATTTTCTCCCCACACAATTTTTCCCTTCTCCTTCAAGGAACGAGTAAATTGTCATACTTTCATTATTTACATCTTCAAAAGAACCATTAAATCTTATTTTTTATCAATCGAATAATATTCTTTTTCTATAATATTCTTTCTCAAAATATCTTTCTCATTTTCAGATTCATCAAAATCAGTATTCTTAATTTCCACTTCCTTTCCAAAATCAATTACATCAGCCGAATCCTGCAAATGCAGCTCCCTTTTCTTCCCATTTTTATCAATTCTGTCAAAATCATAAATTCTATAAGTAACATCTGAATTTTGCTGAATTTCCGCAAAAATTACGCTCCCTTTTAGTGAAGCATGAACTGTTCCTGGCATAATATCAATAAAATCACCCTTTTTTACAGATTTTTCTTCAAATAATCCATCAAAATCATTTTTTTTCACTTTTTCCAAAAATTTTTCCTTCGTAACTCCAGGCTTCATTCCTAAAATTAAAGTAGCGTCATCACTTGCCTCCATTATATACCAAGATTCACTTTTCCCAAATTCATTATGTTTTTTTAAAGCAGTCTCATCACTTGGATGCACTTGAATTGAAAGTCTGTCATTCACATCAAGATATTTTATAAGTAGCGGAAATTTATTTGGATATTTTTCATAAACCTTTTTTCCTGTAAGTTCCCCCTTATACTCCTTGTAAATATCATCCAGCCTTTGCCCAGCTAAAGCACCATTTTCCACAATACCCATTCCATGCGGATGTGCCGACACTTCCCAAGATTCACCAATTTTCTTGCCTTCAGGCAGTTTCATTCCTAATTTTGTTTCAAATTCACGTCCACCCCACACTTTTTCCACAAAAAATTTTTTAAATTTCATTGGATATAACATAAAAAAATATTCTCCTTTTTTTCATAATTTTTTTGTATCTTTTTTATTTTATGATAACATTTTTAAAAATAAATTTTACAATGATGTAATTAAAAATTTTACGAAAAACTGCAAATAATATCTGCAGGAGGAAAAAGGTTTTTTTATTTACATATGTCCATTTTTCCCACAAAAAAATTTATTAATTAGTTTGAAAAATTTTTGGTTAATATTGTAAAAATATTTGAAAGAATATTTCTAATATTAAGAGGTTAAAGAATATGTATATCTATGATGAACACAAACTAAAAAAAGAAAAATAGAAAAAGACGGTTGTTTATTTTAACGGATAGTTTATTGTATGTAATTCTTCCAATTACAATAGGATTTTTTTAAAAATTAGTAAAAATATTATATCTATTTGGTTAATAATTATTTTTTTGGAATTTTTAAAGTTTTTATTTGAAAAACAAAAAAAGGATTTTTGTAAATGATTATAAGAAAGAAAATAAAGAAGCTGGAGATTTTTGAGAAAATTTTACGAAAAGAAAAGTTAAAAAAAGAAAAATTTTTTTATTTAAAGATAGGCTGTGTATCCACTTGTTTAATTGTAATAATCACAATTAGTATAAATATATTTCAGTTGCCAAGTTATTTTTAGGGATTTAAAAGAAATTAGGAAAAATTATTTCAAATAGCAAAGAACTTTATGTAAATGGGAAAAAAACTTAAAAAAATACAGAAGATGTGAAGAAATGGATTTTTAGATTCTACAAATTATTTTTGAAATTTTGTGGGATTATAAAAGAACATATAACTTGAAAAATTCAAAAAAATAAAAGTAACTTTATCTAATGAAAAAGGACAGCATTTTATAATTGAAAAAGAAGATTATGGATGGGGAGTTATAAAAAAATAAAAGAAAATCTTTTATTATAAGTTAGGTGTTATTTATAGAAACGATACAAATAGAACAATTGAAATGGAAAAAAATCTTTTAGGACTTATTCCTCAAAAATTAAATATTTTTAAATAAAAAGAAAAAAATAAATTTAATGAAAAAAATTGATGATAGACTGCTTTTTGAAATTTCAGATATTGATGGAAAAAAATAAAAAAATTTTAGGAACAACTCAAATTTCTCATAGGTTAATATAAGAAATTTGAGATTATTTATTTACTTTATCTATTTTTTTAAAATTAAAATTTTTGATTACTTTATACTCAAACATATTCAAAATTGAACTATTAAAAAAATCATATAAATTTAGGATTTAAGTAAAAATATCCCTAACTTTTTGAGTTTTGTTTTTAAATCAGTTTTACTATAGTTCATATCATTTTTTATTTCATCTCAAAATAATTAACACATATCTTCATAGTTTTCCACAAATTCCTCTACAGATAAAACCTTTCCTTCCAATTCCATTTCCCTAGCCAAATCACTAATATACGGCTGTTTCACCATACTTTTTTCCAAAGTGTCAAATTGCCAGAAAATATCACGTTTATCTCCATCAGCGATAACTTCTCCATTTGTCATTACGATTACCCTGTCAAAATTTTTTACTACAAATTCCATATCGTGAGTTATTGTAATAATTGTTTTTCCCTGTTTCTGAAGTTCATCAATTAAGTTATGCAAAACTTTCATTCCTTTAAAATCCTGTCCTGCTGTCGGCTCATCCATTACAATGACATCTGATCCCATTGCAATTACTGCGGCTATTGTAACAAATTTTCTCAGTGAATATGGCAAGTTATATGGATTTTCCCTTTGATATTTTTCAAGTTCTGTTAATTTTATGGCATTTTCTACCATTTTTTTTATTTCATCAGGAGAATATTTTAATTTTTTTGCTCCAAAGGCTATTTCATCATAGACATTATTGTGAAATATTTGATCCATTGGATTTTGAAAAACATATCCGACTTTTCGGCTCATTTTAGCAACTGTGTAATCTTTTGTGTTCCAGTCATCTGCAATCACATCTCCGCTTACTGGCTTTAAAAGTCCATTTCAACATTTTTTTACCAATGTCGTTTTTCCCAGCTCCATTTTGCCCAATAATTGCAACTTTTTTTCTCCTTTTTGTAACTTCAAGTGAAACATTATTAAGTACATTTTTCAGTTCCATTTGGATATTTAAAACTTAAATTTTTTTACAGTGATAAAACTCATAATTAGCTCCTTCTTCAAGTTTGTCAAATTTAACAGGGGTCGAAACCCCTTGCCTTTAGAATATTTTTTTCGTAAATTTTCAAAATATTTATCAATTTTTTTACTTTTTTTAACAACTCTATTATTTTTTTCTTTAGTTATTGGAATTTCTTCAAATTTAGCTTTTCCCGCCTTTTCAAGTTCATAAGCAAGCATCGAATACTGTGTCATCCCAATTTCTTTTTCCAGCAAAATTTTATTATTTAAAACTTCATTAGCTTTTCCGCTCAAAATTATTTCTCCCTTCATCAAGAACAAGAATATTTTTCGGCATATTCTGCAATAAGTTCAAGTTTATGCTCAACCAGAATTATTGTCTTTCCTTCATTTGCCATTAAATTTATAATTTTGAAAATATCTTCCGTTCCTTTTGGGTCAAGCTGTGAAGTTGGCTCATCAATAACGAGAATATCGGGGTTCATTGCTATAATTGAGGCAAGGGCGACTCTTTGCTTTTGACCGCCAGATAAATTGTATGGATTTTTATCACGAAGTTTTTCGATTTCAAGAAGCTTTAATATTTTTTCCACTTCTGAAATTATTGTTTCACGTTCTATTCCTAGATTTTCCAATCCGTAAGCTATTTCTTCAAAAACTGTATTTTTAACACCGCTAATTTGGGTAAATGGGTTTTGAAAAACGAATCCGATCTTTTGGACAATTTCCTTTTGGCTATAATCTTTTAGTTCCTTGCCTTCTAAAGTTATTTTCCCTGTTAGTTCGCCTTTGTAAAAATCAGGCACAAATCTTCTTAAAATATTGCAAAGTGTTGTTTTTCCACTTCCGTTTTTTCCAATTACAGCCCAAAATTCGCCTTTTTTTATCTCAATATTTATATTTTGCAAAGTATTTTTTTCTTCCAATGGATACTTATAGTTTACATTTTTCTAATTTAAGATAGCCCATAAAACCCTCCAAACAATACTCAAAAACTATAAAAAAATAGCCAGTATAACTTTCATTATTTTATCATTTTTTTGTTTCTTTAATATCGTATAATATTGTTCTCTTTTCTCCAACAGAAAATCCACGTGCTTCTAGTGTAATTGCCCGTTCTTCTGTATTTGCAATGGAAGAAAGTACAAGTGGAATAAATATGGGAATTAGCGCTTTTGCCCTGACAAAGACATTTCCTTCAGTTTCAATTCCCCTTGCCTTTTGTGAATCCATAATAACATCTGCCTGCTTTTTCATTTCTGGTATCGTTTGCAAAGTAAGCATTAAAATAAATGCAGCTTTTGGATTTAATCCCTTTTTTTCAAGTGCAAGAGTAAAGTCCTTTACTGGAGTTATTAAAGTCAGCATTGTTAAAGCACTTACAATCGCCGTTAGTTTAGATGTTAAACCTATAGCCTTCATTACTCCTTCCTTGTAAACCGAAATAAATCCAAACTTTAACCAAACTTCACCTGCTGGTATAAAAAGGCTTTGAATAATAAATATCGCTGTAAAAAGCCAGAATAAACTTAAAAAAATATTCTTTTTACTGTAAATTTTTTAATTTATTTTTCGAAAAGAAACTATAATTCCACAAATTATTATCATTGAGTAATCATAGATGTGACTTGGAATAATAAATGCTGATATTATCAATGCCAAAGCCAAATATAGCTTTGTCAGCGGGTAAAGTTTTTTTAAAAAAATCTTTTTCATAACTTATTTGTTTTTCCTTATTTTTTTATTATTTTTTTATATTCTATCCTTTTTTGATTATTTATATAATTTTTCTCCATATTTGAATTTTTATCAAATATCTAGGCGACATTGCCTTAATTATTGCCATTGCAACTATTGCTGTTATAATTTTATCGGTTGTTTCTGTAATAAAATTCGTACTAAAAACGGCTGTCCAAATATTTTGACCTGTTGCCAGGAAAAATGCAGTTACTCCAAATGTAGAATTTCCAGTATTTCCACCATAAACCATTACTATTATTGGTGCAGATACAACTATCGCAATAAATACAAGACAAAATGCACAAACTAATGTTTTTTTATTACAATATTTTTTTCATTCTAAATCTCGCTAAAAATCCCATAGTAAGCGCCATAATTACCGCCACTGGTATAAATGCAAAATATTCAGGAGAAAAACTTCCTGTAATTAAACTTGTAATAACAGCTGTTACGACTCCGACCCAAGGTCCTGCTATAAGGCTGATAAACACTGTTCCAATTGAATCAAGAAATATTGGCACTTGCAGTAATTTAACAAGCCCAAATCCTGTAAAATTAATAGCTACCGCTACTGGTATCAACAAACTTGACATTAAAGAAAAAAATCATTTTTTTAAACTTTTCATTTTTTTGCCTCCTTAAAAATTTATTTACATATATTTTTAAAACATATTTGTTAATATTTCAACCTTTAAGAAGAATTTTTTTGTTACTTTTTTTAACAATTATTTTAATTTTTTTATTAAATTTAAAAAAATACATTTTTTTAAACAAAGCTGGACAAACTTCCTTCATGCTGCTTGGAAATTGTGTACACCAGTGAAATGTTATTTTTTTGGATATTTTTTTATTTATATAGCCTATTTTTTTCTTTTTGTATTCATTTAATTTTTTTATTATAATTATCAATAAAATCATCCTAAAAAAATAGTTTTTATCATTAATTTTTATAACTTTCTTTATTTAAAATTTCATGTGAATCGTTTTTTTCTGGCAAAGGCATAAGCTGAAATAAAAGCAAAATTTTCATTTTTCAAAAATAGTTTGTCATTAATTTTGTTTCAAATGATACATTTATATATTCTGACAAATTATCCTGATTCTTCATAATTGAATAAAATATCTTTTTCCCCTTGTGAAATAAGCCAAAGTCTGAAAAAAATCAAAGCTCCAGCTCGCAGTATCACCATTTACAAGATACGAAGCGCACCATAACTTTTCGTTATAGCTCTCCTGCATCAACTCAACAGTAATTATTTCAAAATCAAAAAAATCTCTTCATCTGTTTTTTTAGATAGAATATCTATCAAATAATCTGTAAATTCATTATTATTTTTTTAGCCTTTTTCATGTGAAATAAAAAAATATTTCCAGAAGTCCTCCCTTTTTCATTTTTAAGTTTCGTTTCATCAGTTTTTTTATTTTTTTATAGGCATCTTTTTATCACACTCCCCTTTTTAAATGCTTTTTATCTGGATTTTTGAGTAACAAATGCAATAAATATGGCTATAATTCTATTACTCTGTCTATTCCTAAAAAAATAATCCTCCATCTGAATACTTGGCATCATTTTTTTTAAATTTACCTGTACTCCCCTGATTTAAGTGAATATCATGCAGCCCTTTCCCATTAGCATAAAGCCTTCCAAATGCAAATACCTCATAATTATCATTATTTTTAGCCTTTTCAACATATTTTTCAATAATCTCCGTCAAATACACGTGTTTCTCATCAAATCCCTTCATCTGAATCATTTCATTATGTGGAAACAATTTCATTCTTACATAATCCAAACACAAATCTTTATTACATTCTGTAATTCCAGATTCTTGTAACAGCATCTTAGAAATCACACTTTCTTCACAAAAATAATTTTTCCTGTAGTATACCCTCAAATTTGAAGAAATAATCTCATTTTTCTTCTCATAAATACTCCCGATATTAACTGCCAAATCATACTTTTTCCCATTTTTTTATCCACAGCCACAATATGATAATGAGCCCTCTTGTCAAAATCATACCACTTATCCACAACTTTTCCTCTGAACATAACATATTTTTTTCCATATTTTTCCTCTTTTTTTAACTCATAATCAATTCTTTTTTTAGCAAAAACTATTACCAAAAAAATTTCTATTTTTTTCTAATAGAACTTAGTATTATATAAACTTTTATTATCAAAATAGATTTTTCCTATTATAAGTATAACATATTTTTTTCCAAAAATAAAAAGAGATAATATTTTTTTATTAATTTTTTTAATTTAAATAAAAAAGGGACATTAGCCCCTTATTAAACAATCTTTATCTTATTAAAATTTTTAAAATATGTATGATTTCTAAAACAGATCTATTATAAAAACAAATTTCTTAAACTTCGCAATTTCATAAAAAGATCCACAAACTACAATCGCCTTATATGAATTATCTTTCTTTAAAAACCATTTCCTTTACTTTGCTATAAGCCTCTAAAATATCATCTTCAAAAATAATATTTTTTTGTAGAAATATTTGAATCTTTCTAGATTTTTTTCTTTATTTCATCGGCAGAAAGCCCGTAAGTTACCTCTTTTAGTGAAGTTATAAAAAAATTTTTATAATTTTTTTCCCAAAATCTTTTTCAAAAAAATAGTTTGCAATATTCTTTGTTCCAAGTATTGAGAGAATAAAAATCACTTCATCATCTTTAAAAAGTTCATTCAAATTTTTCCGTCAGAACCTTTTACGGAATCTTCATTATGAGCAACATCCAAAAATTGTAGTTGGATCTTGTGAAAAAAATCTCAAATCGTCCAGCCAATGAAATTTGATCTAACTCCATTTTGAATAACTTTGTCATCAATCTCATAAATCTTAGCGATCTCGTAGGCAATCAAAAAAATTATTTGCCTGAAATTTTTCCAAAAAAAGTGGCAGGACAAATGTTTTTTTCCAAATTCTTATTTTTCAGTAATTTTTTTACAACTGTCTTATAATTTTCGATTATCCAATTCAACCTGCAAATTTTTATATTTTTTTCTAAAACATTTACTGAATTATCAGTTTCCCTTTTTCACAGCCTCTTCCAGTTCACCCAAATTCTGAGCATAAATACAAAGCTCTCCATCCTTTTATAATCCCAGCTTTCCTGTCTGCAATTTCATAAAGCGAATTTCCCAAAAGCGCGACGTGGTCAAAACTTACATTTGTTATAGCCGCTATTGTTGACTTTACAATATTTGTGGCATCGTATCTTCCGCCTAGCCCAGTTTCCAGAAATATGAAATCAGGATTTTTTTCTTTAAAATAAAGCAAGGCTACGAAAGTTGCTATTTCAAAAAAATTTATCTGCAATACATTTTCTTCCAGAACATTCATAACAGCTTCACAATATTTCACAACATCCTCATCTGAAATCATCTCTTTATTTACCAAAATTCTTTCATTAAATCGTAAAATATGCGGTGAAGTAAATTTAGCAACCGAATATCCGGCTGCAAAAAAAATATTTTCTAAAAATGTTGCTGTTGAACCTTTTCCATTTGTCCCTGCAATATGAACAATTTTTCTTATTTTTCACAAGGTTTTCCCAGTAATTCATAAATTTTTTTCAGTTTTTTTCGTTATTCTGATTTAAAGATTCCTTTGTTATTCTCTTATTAATTGTTCTCATATTAAAAATTTTTTTCTAAAAATTTCATTTATTTTTTTGTTTTATCGTTTTTTTCATTTTTTTATTTATTTTTTTGCCAAGAGTAAGATTCTTTGGGTTATCAACCTTTCTTTAATTTTTTTATTATACTTCAAATTTGGAAGTTTGTAAAGTATGCTTGAATCTATTCAAAATTAATACTAAATCCCTTTTTAAAAAAATAGGAACAAATTTTTTTACAATATTTATTTCATAATTATTTTTCAATTAATTACTATGTTTTTTTATTTTTTTGTAGGATTGCTCATTTCCGCAAATTCTACAACCTATGGCTAGTCTACATCATTTTTTTCTATAAATAAAAAAAATAGCACAATTTATTCTATGCTTTTTAATCATGAATTTTTTTGTGCTATTTTTTTATAAAAAATTTACGCTAAAATCTTTATTAATCTTAACAGGCAAGGAGAAGCCTCCCCTTGCCATAAAAATCCTAATATTGTTCTGTTTTTAAAAGCAATCCAGAATTAGTAAATAGCCCTGAATCCGATTCCTCCTCTAACATTGTTTCCTTTAGTGTCATATCCGGCATTTACCGTAACACCAAATCTTGTGTTGTCTACACCTATGTTAAGATCGAATTT
>BNJS01002148.1_pt1 | contig 58011 bp, 75 predicted proteins | sample 8540461 | NCBI WGS metagenome assembly BNJS01 (sample SAMD00202454, study PRJDB9452) | human saliva metagenome | isolation source: human saliva | place: Japan
AATTGGGATTATTATATGGAGATAAAAATCTAATGAATGACTATGGATATATGTGGGAATGTTGCGATTTAGTAAAAATTGAAGACAAATGGTTTTTAATCTAGTTGCCCTCAGGGATGGAACAAGATGGAATTAACTTTGAAAAATATTTACCAAATTGGATATTTTTCCAATAGATATTAATTTTAAAGATAAGAGATATAACTTAGGTAAATTTATTGAATTGGATAAAGGCTTTTGATATCTATGCTCCTCAAAGCTTTTTATTGATAATAAAGGCAGAACTATTTTAATTGCTTGGATGGGAATACCTGATGCAAGTTACACTAATAATAAAACTGTTGAGAATGGTTGTGCAACTTGTCCCTTATCTATGCCTAAGTATTATCAGAAAATAAAAATCTTACAACAAGTTTTTACCTGAGTTTAAAAATTTAAGAGCTAATAAAAATTAGTACAGATAATCATAGTAAATTTTCAGTTTCAACTTTTTGAATTAATAGTTATTATTGAAGATTCAAATAAATTTTTATTACTTATGGAAGATGTAGTATCCTATAAGATAAAATTTTTCTCATTAGAAAAATGAAAGAAAGTGGAGAGAAGGACGAGATAAGAGAGCTGTGTATTTAAAAGAACTTAAAAGATACAAATGTTTGTTGACACAAGTTCCATTGAAATTTTTATAAATAATGGAGAAGAAGTTTTTACAAGTCGTTTCTATCCTAAAATATAAAAATATACAGGTTGAAGTATTTAATAAAGGTACTTGTACTTGCTATGATTTGAATAAATTTAAAATAGAGAAGGAATAATATTTATGAAAAAATTTTTAAAGTTTTTACAATACTGGTATTTATATTCGATAATCTGACTATTTATTCTATAAATATAGAATTACTCTGATAAATATATGATGAGACTTACATAATTGGTTACAGATACTTTTGAAGAATTAAAAGCTATTAATGAAGATGAGTTATATAAAAATGGCAGTTGAGAAATACCATTATCATCAAGATAATTCTAATTTTTATAATAAAAAGAATTAAAGCAAATTGAGAGTTTTGTTAGTGAAGAAAAAGTAAACCAATATTTTCTTTGAAAGATTAAATAAAGAAAGAGCAAGTGGGTTTATCTTCCGATATTAATACTGATAATATCTTAATGAAGGTAGCTAAAATTCGTTTCTAATGAATTAGCTTATACAAAAGTTTCTCATAAAAGACCTAATAACACAGAATATTGGACTGTATTTGAGACATTGATAAAAATTTAGCAGAAAAATATTTCTTTGAAAATATTTTAAAGTCAGATCTCCAATGAAGCACAGATGATTTCAGATTTGCTTCATTAGTTTTTGACTCTTGGAAAGAAAGCCCTGAACATTGGAAATTTATGATTGACCCAGACTTAGATAGGTATAAATTTTTCACTCTTCTTCTGATGACAATAATAACTCAAATTAATTATGTGTAATGTTTGGAATAAGATAAAAATAAACAAATAAAAAGTGTTATATGATGTCCATTATTGCTATATGAATTTTCTAAATCTTTCTTTGCAATAATGGATATTACAATAATTTTATCAAATTTTTAGAACTATATTTTATTTTTATTTTTATTCAATGTAAAATATCTTTTACTTTTAATCTCCATAACTCCTAATCTACAGTTAAAAGAAACTTCCTGTATCAAGGCAAAAACATTATTAATATATTCTCTCACTTCTCCAGATATACTGGGAGTATGACCAAAATATATATCCTATATTATTGTTTTCCCAAAACTTATCTCTATTCCATATAAGATAATCCGTCTCTGTTCTTCAACAGACTTTGAACAGTCAAAACCTGCATGAACAAATATGCTCTTATCTGATACTATGATAAAGGCATTTCTTCTAAAAATTTTTAGCCACTCAGGCATTTGAAATATCCAAAAGCTGGTATCATTTTTCCGATAATATATATATTGAGTTATAGTTATATGCAGTTTCATCTCCTCCAACCTTATACCATAAATCTATAATATGATGAAACAAAAAGCACTTTCATAAAAGCATCTCTCATGATTTCCCCATATGCTTTACTTGATATCCTTGTTCTTGTAATTCTATATATTTTAAATATAATTCAATAGAATTTTCTCCTCTATCACAACTATCACCTAAAATAATTAATAAATCATTTTGGTTAAATCTATTTTATTTAATAATTTTTCAAAAGATTATAATAACCATGAATATCTGAAACTACAAAATTCTATTATAATCATTTTCATTTATATACTCTATTTTGAAACTTGATTTCATTATTTTTACCTCATTTAATTTTTATATAATTATACAATATTTTACAATAAAAATTTACAAATATTAACAATTTAATAAAATATAAAATATTATATATGTATATTAATTTGTAGGAGGTCAAAAATGATAGGAGCAATAATTGGAGATATTATAGGTAGCACTCATAGATTTGAAAAACACTATAAATAGTAAAGATTTTAATTTATTTACAAGAGCTGGTTCTTTTACTGATGACACTCGTTATGACCATTGCAGTTGGACAAGCTTTAGTAAATACTTACAAAGAAAAAGATATTATAAAATTCAAAAAGATTGGTAAAGAAAATGCATAAGTTTTGGATACTCTTGCAAGTTTTTATCCAAATTTAGGTTATGGTGCTAGGTTCAAACATTGGCTAACTGAAAAATCCAGAACACGTATAATAGTTTTTGGTAATGGCTCTGGTATGAGAGTTTTCATCTGTTGCTTGGTTATATGATAACCTTGAAGATGTAAATAAATATGCAAAATTAAAACTTCTGTATCACATAATCACCCAGAAGGAATAAAAGGTGACTTGTGCTATTGCTTCTGCTATTTATCTTGCAAGACAAAATAAAAACTAAACAGGAAATAATATAGAAGATAAATTTGAATATAGCTTTGAATCTATTTCTGAAGTTAGAAAATGGCATACTTTTGATGAAACATGCGAAGTTACTGTTTCAATAGCTATACAGGCTTTTAGAAGGAAAAGGATTTTGAAGATGTTTTTCAAAACTGCTATTTATGCAGGTGGAGATACTGATACTATAGCTTGTATGGCTTGTAGCATAGCAGAAGTATATTATAAAATTCCTGATAAATTCTTAGAATTTTGTTATCCTAAAATAGCATTAGATTTAAAATGGCTTTAAAAATTTTTAATATTTGTAAAAGAAGAAAAATAGATTAAATAATAATCTTGAAAAAGTTTTAGTACTTTTTAGAAAAACATTTAAATTAAAAAGAGGATTTTTATTTTTAATATTTAAAAATCCTCTTAATTCTAATTATAACCTCAAAACTTTTTCCATCAATACTATTTGACAAACAAGCTTTATCTTTAAAATGATTCTTCTTTAAATTCATAACATCCAAATTAAAAATATATGAAATAAGACTTGACTTATTCCTAAACTTGACCATAGACTCCATGTAAGTCCATAAAAAGAGTAAAATATTATGATGAAATACTTTCTTTATCAGATTTTTAAAAATTCAAAAGGTATTAATATAAATATAAAATCAAATATAAAATCCTAATATTCCATTTGTACAAAAATCTATATACATATTATGTAGTTTTGCAAATCTATCTCTGTTAATCAAACTCCCTCTTAATTGCTCATCTTTTACATTTTCTTCAACTATATTTTTTGAACATGTGGATATATTCCTTTTTACTTTCTTCCTATCCCAAAAATTGGATTTTCTTTAAATATTTCTATTCGACTTTCCACGCAGCTATTCTATCTTCATTACTTATATTTTCAGTAGTTTGAAATGAAGTTTTTAACTTTTCTTTATATTCTTTTTGGTAAAAATAATCCTGTAAGTAGTATAATAATTGTAATTACAGAAATAAACTAATACTTTTCTTCTCTTTAAATACTTTAAAAATAAGGTATAAAAACCACAGAAATAATGATAAAGCTCCGCTCTACTTCCACTTTTTCCTAATGCTATAAAGGGTAATATAGAAGGTCGACAGTAAAAATATATTTTTTAAAGTCTTCTGAAATTTTCTCAAAAGTATATATTAATGTGTATATCCAACCTATTAATAAGATTGCTCTAATTCTACCTAAATCATCAAGTAAATGATAAACATAACTTTTCATTATATAAATACAATGCACTAAGTAAAGTAACTGCTAAAAAATATTAATATATTAAATCTATTCTTTTTATATTCAATAAAAATGGGGAACATTGCTGAGTCCATAAAAAGAACTTAGTGTTTATGTGAGATTTACTCATTCCAATCATATTAGGTGAGATATAATTCCAAATGAGACCCCAAAACTAAAAATTAATAAAAACATTCCATATATATATTTATGAATTTTATTATATCTCTATTAAAACAAATATATGATACTATTAGAAGAAGATACCCTATTTTCATATTAAATTTGGAATTAGTGAAAAAATATAAGCATAAGTAATCCATTCTCCTAAAAATTAACTATCTCTTTTTATCTTTATAAAACATAATTTTCCTTTCAAACTAAATTTTCCAATTTAATTTTTATAACTCTTTTGATTTGACTTTTTAAAAATTCTTACATTCTTCTGTTCTTTTTCTTCTAAATAAATTCGTTTCAAGTTTCTTATCAATCTAAATTCTTGCATCAAAAAATTTTTACTCTATAATCATCAAAGTCAGTCAACCTAAGCTTCCATTAACATCTATTAACATTCCACCAGTATTGTAATCTATTGGATAAATTTTTATTTTTGCAAAAATTATAAAGAAGTCATAAAATTTTATTATCAATTCTTTATTTTCAAAATCATTGATAAAATTTTTCAAAAGTTATTCCACAATCCTTTTGTGACAATTATTGAGACCCTATTATGACATTCTTTTTAATCTTTTTATATTCTAATTTTACACAAGGTAGACCCTAACTTTTTCCAAATATTTTTACAACTTTTTCATAATGTATAGCTCTATCATCATAAATTCAAAAGCCATTCTTATTTTTCTCTTTTCCATAAGGAATATATTTTTTATATAAAAATTTGTTCCTTCAACATTTTCTTTATAAACAAAATTTTATTTTTATGATTACTTATACATTCACCAAAATTTTCATTTTCTTCTAAGTATTTATCAAAAATTGATAGTTCATTTTAGCTCCTTAAATTTTCCAACCCTTATCTCTCTTAATTTTTCTTAAAGTATTTTTATCAATAAAAAGTCAATCTTTTGAATCTTTTTCATTGAATAAGCTAAGATAATAAAATAAATTCTTTTTATATGGATATATCATCTCATTATAAGAATCATATTTCGTGTCATCATATCATAATGGGCTCTATAATTTCAAAAACATCCTTGTGTATCTAAAATATGAATTTCTGTTCATTTCAACTAAGAAATTCCAGGATTAAAATCTCCATGATAGTAACCTAGTTTATGAATCTCTTTTCATCTTTTTCCACTATCATATCTAAATTTTTCTATTATCTTCACCTTCTACAAACTCCATTATAAAAATGAAAAACAATAAAACCACAAGTTCTTTTTATTACTGCAACCAAAGGTTTAACAAATTCTTTAAAACCAATATTTATTAATTTATTTATATTTACCAAAGTTGTGAGGGCTTCACCTAAAAAGTAGTAAATTGTCTTTGAGGTATTCTGAATTCATTTCTAGGCTCTTTGTATACATATTTCTCACTATTTGTTTCTATTACAGACACATAATTTCTTTTAGTATCTTTTAAAATTTGACATGTAGAATAATTACCATCTATTACTTTTAAAGCTAAGTCTAAAAATTCTTTTTCATAATAGTAAATATTTAATTCTTTTATATATAAATTTAGCTCGACCATTTTATTCCTTTTCTAAAATTAAATAAATTTTAAAATAATAATTTATTAACTTAACCATATGTTTTGGATATCCACCAAGGTAGATGTTTATATTTCAAAAATAAACTTTTGGATTTTTCTTCGACTTTTTCCCCACCAATGTATAGCATAAGTATTTCCTGTAATACAATCTAGTAAATTCTTCATCATGATTAAATGGATAAAAATATTCTCTTGGATATATATTTATATTATTTTCTCTATATTTAGCATGATATTCTTTTTTCCTAAAATTTCTGTTAATATACTTGTAACTATATATGTAAAGGAGATTTCCATATCTCATTTTTGATAAAAATTCATACATCTTTTAAAAACCTTATGTTTTGGTATTACACCAACTATACCAAAAGCTCATAGTGTCTTCATTTTTCATAACCAAGAAACATATCTCAGCATCTAAAAAGATGTGTGATATCTTTTATAATTTCCATATCAATTATCTAAGTATATTCCACCATAATTATATACACTTTTTACTCTTACATAATCAGAAACAAATGCCCATAATTTTTCTATTATAACATTCTCTAAAAATTTATTACTTTTTAGCTCTTCCTCTATGTTAAAAATTTTTCATTCCACTCTATTATTTCATAATCTGGTAAATCCAACTTTCTATGCACTTTAAAAACTTTTTCCAGATTTAGCATTACCAAACCATACATAATGAATTTTTCTATCATTACTAACCTCTATTTTATTTTTGTCTTTATTCTAAAAATTTCCTTATCTTATTTCTAAAAAGCTTTCATTTTCATTTCTTTTTCTCTTATGAATGGATACTTTCCACTTATTTTTAATGCAAACTTTTCTATACTATCATCTGAATAAACCCCAACTCTGACTATTTCAAATAAATCATCTGAAAAACAAAAGTCGGTCCATCTTCAGTTGAAAGCGACAAATTTATAACCTTCTACTATTTCTCTGACATCCTTTGTACTTCTTCTCCCAAGGATATGCTAAAAGAGATAGGCGTGTATCCTGCTATTTCTTCCAATATTTTTATTTGAAATTTTTAAATCTTCTTCTATTGTTCTCAATTCTACATTAGGGCATATCCAAATGTTTTTGTTGTATGTCCTCCAATTTCAACTAAATTTGAAGCAATCAATTCTTTGACTTCTTCTTTTTGACATTAAGTTAAATCTTTCTCTCTCTATTCTCAACATTTGTATCCCACTTATTATAACTTTCAGAAGTTATTAAAAATAAAAACTATTTTCATATTATATTTTTAATATTGGTAAGGCATTTTTAAATTATCTTTATATCCATCATCAAAAGTTATGATTACATATTATTTTTGTCAAATCTTTTTATACTCTCCATTTTGAATATCTTTAAAAGTGAGGCTTATGTAATTATTTTCACTTAAATATTTCATCTGTTTTTCAAAAATTTTCTTTTTGTAACATAAGTATCATAAAAGCCTATCTCATTTTTATTATCTATCACTCTATGATACATTAACACAGGTAAATCTCTTCTAATTTTATATGCTAGTTTATTTTTGTAGTAAAGTTTCAATATCTTCTATATTTTTCATATTATCTGTATATATAACTGGAATATTTATATGAATAGATATTTAATAAAAACTATTTCTTCCAATGTATACAATTATTTGAATATCTTTTTATTTTTAATTCTTTAATCTTTTTATAAGAATATTCTTTTTGATTTAAAAATAAACATTATTATTTTTAAATCTTTTATAATATCTTTATCCTCAATATTTTTATATAAAATAAGTATATTCATAAATATTCCTCTTTTTATTTTATTTCTATCACTTTTATATTTATCTTCTCCAAAAGTTTTATCATAGCCATATTCACATCTATAATTTTTCTTTTGATATTTCAATTTTTCTTTGTCTATAATAATCTTCATTTGGACTTCCATTTTGGGACTTGCGACTTTATGATACATATGTATAGGATATCTTTTTCATTTTTAAAAGCAAAAGTTTCTCCACCATATTTAAAAAAATCTGTTTCCAAAATCATCATCTTCATAACCATAACCTATATATTTTCATCTAAGCCATTTATATTAATAAAATCTTCTTTAAAAAGTGAGAAAATTAATCCTACTATTTTTGCTCCTCTTGACCTTAATTTTTAATTTATACAAAAAGTTATAAAATTTTTCTTTATTTACAATTTGATCTTGCTCTACTTTTGTATTGTCAACTAAATCATAGATTTCTTTATAATCAAATTTTTGAGTATTTATAAGCTCTTGTATCTTATTTTTCTTCTAATGAACTTCCCAAAGCCTCTGAAAATATCATTCTTTTTCTTTTCTTCTTGAATTGTATATGTTTTCTATAAAATCATTATCAAATATCATATCTTGATCTAAAAATATTAAATAATCCCCACTAGCCTCTCTAGCTCCATTATTTCTTGATCTTGCAAGTCTAAAACCTATATCATCTTGGTATACATGTTTTATTTTAAAATTACAGTCAACTAATAAATTTTTCTATATATTCCATCAACTTTTTCACTTGAACCATCATCGGCAAATATAAGCTCATCTATTTGTTTTGTTTGTTGTTGTAATGCTAAAATCATATTTCTTGCATACTCTAATCTATTATAAAGAGTTACTATTACTGTTATTTTATCCTTCATAAACTCACCTAGTATATTTTTAAATTATAATTTCCTTTTTACTCTTCTCTTAAATTTTGACATTGTTATATCTGAAAAATTCCTATTCTTCTTACTTGATATAAATCATCTTCTATATAAAAATTTCCCTGAGTCTGTTGCTATTCCATACTTAAAACCCTAACTCTTTTTACTATAGAAGTTTCATTAAATATTCCCATAAGGATAAGCAAAAGAATATAATTTTTTCTCCCAGTGTTTTTCTAAATAAATTTTTATTTTCTTCTATTTCATATCTTTGCTCTTCCTCTGTTAAAGTATCTAATTTTGGATGATGTAGAGTATGTCCTCCAAAACTCAACTAAACCTGATTTATACATTTCTAACATTTCATTTTTGAGCATCAAATCAAATCTTTTTCTCCACTGGCTTCAACATCCCATTTATTATATACTTCACCTGGAAACCATATATATAAGCGCTTTCATATTATACTTTTTAAAAGTGGAAATAATAAATTGTAATTGTCTTTATAACCATCATCAAATGTTAAAATTATATATTTCTTATCTTTCTTTTTGAAAATTTTTATATAAATCTTTAAATGTAATAGTTATATAGTTATTATCTTTTAAATATTTTAATTGTTTTCAAATTTATCTACATTTAGGTAAATTGTATTTTTACCTATTTCATCTTTATTATTTATTAATCTATGATACATTAAAAACGGGTATTTCTAAAAATACTCAAATATTTTTATCATTAATCCTCCAAAATTTCTAAAAATTTTTCAAATATTTTTATTTCTTTCAAATTCTTCAAGATTAAATTTTAAATCTTTTTGATTATCTTCTAAAACTATATTTAGCCAATGTTAAATAATCTCCAACTTTGAATAACTTACCTCTATTGTCTGCTTTAAAAATTTCTTTAGAGTACAGTTTTACAATTACTAGCAATAACTCCTAAACATAAACCCTCTAATATTACCATTGCAAATCCTTCATATCTTGAAGATAAAAATTAACTTATCGACTTTTTAACCAATTATATGGATTTTCCTTTCTTCCTAATAATATAATCTCATCTTTATAGAGATTATCTTCCTTTAATTCTCAACTTTCTCTTTATCAGGTCCATCTCCTATAATATATAATTTACCATCATAACCATCTTTTTAGCTATTTCATAAGCCTTAAATAAAGTCTCAAAAATCTTTTTGGTATACAATCTAATCTTGCTATTGATAATAAATATTTATTTTTCTAAAATTTTTATCTTCTTCATCAAAAATCTTCTTCTGATAATTTTTATTTTATCAAAATCAATAGGATTATATAAGAAATCTACTTTATTTCTTAGACTATTTTTAATTTAATCAAATCTTCTCTCATTTCTTTACAAATACAAACTATTTTTATCATATTTTTGAAATTCTATCTACAAATCTATTTATTTTTACTCTTTTTCCAATTTTCAATAGAACTATGTATCCAAACTAAATTTTTAGGTAAATCTAATTTATCAATTATTTTTGTTAAACTTGAATCAAAATCTATTACAATATCAGGTTTATATTCTTTTATAGATTTGTAAAAATTTTTCATCGACATATTTTTCTCTTTTTGATATAGCAAAATTATATTTTATCGTTGACCATAAACTTTTTCTATTTTCTCTTAATATTTTTAAAATATAGCTAAAATCTTTTAGATAAATGATTTTAGAATTTATATATTTTTCTAGGGCATTATCTTTTTCCATTATCATTTTTCTATTACAATTTTTACTTGATATGCTCTAATAAAAATTTATATATTCAATTTGAACTTTTTCAAGTCCTCCCATCATAGTGCTTCCACTTTTAAAAAGTATTTTTCATATTATTCCTTATTTTTCTTTTTCTATGGCTATATTGTAATTTATATTATACTTTCTAAATTTTAAAAATTCTTTTCCATAATCCTCGATATAATCCACTTCTGCCCAAAATCTATTTTCTATATTCTTAACATTGATGTCTTGTTTTTCCTATTAATTCATACAAAAATATTTTTCCCACCACATAGAATATTTCTTTTCTTTTATCATCTTGCACATATTTGTTTTAAAAGTTTCTACAAAATTCTTATTGAAAGTTACAACTCCAATATATTCCCCTGTAGTTTTTCTACTTCTAACTCTTTTCCATAATCAATAAGCAATCTATCTTTATAGAATAATTTAAAAAGTCGACTTCCTCTTTTTCTTGTTTCATCTGAAAATAATACAGGGCTTATTTTACAATTTAAAATATCATCTAATAGTGCTTCTTCTACATCTGCATTCATTATAAGCATATCATCATCAATAAAAATCCCTAGCAAACCAAGCAGAAGCTAAACTATTAGTAATTTCATAAAAGGGATTATAGAAAAAGTTAATTGCTTTTCATCAGATAAAAACCTCTTTTATAACATCATCTTGATAACCAAGTACAATTCCAATATCATTTTATTCCTTTCTTTTTAATAATGAAACAGTATAACGAATTAATATTTCATCTCCAATATTTACAGTACATTTGGGATTTCCTCCTAAATATCTACTTATTCTGGTTCCTTTTCCGACTGCCAATAATAATGCTTTCATAATAGCCCCCTTTTTATTTATATCATTTAATGCCTCAATTAACTTATCATTATCTGAAATTGATAATTGGTACAATATGTCCTACTCTAAATATTTTTCTTTAAGTTCTCCTCCATTAGGACAAACCCAAATATTGTATTCATCTTTTAAAATTAAAAATACTATATCTTGATACATTTTTAGTTTCTATTCTTTGTCATTGCATTTGAAACATCTTTTGAAAAATCTTTAAAGGTAAATTTTTTTATTCTATTTATAAAAATCTAATTTTAATTCTTTTATTTTAGCCCTTTCCACTTCTATTCCTTTTTCTAATATATCTTTTTAATCTTTTCATGCAATTGCAATAGGATTGAAGCATTTGGTGTGAATGGTGTTTGTCCATTTTGATTATCTTTTTAAAGCAATTTTTAAATCAAAATATAAACTATTAACCTTATTGTTTTTTTATTCTTGTAATTGCTTTTTCAGATAATATTAATATAGCTAATCATAATTGGGAGAGCCAAGGCTTTTTGAGAACCTATTATCATAACATCTATACCCAGGTCTAAAAATGATAACTCATCTGCAATAAAAGAACTGATAGAATCTACAACAAAAAAATATATTATTTTTACAAAATTTACTAATCATTTTCATATCATATAATATTCCAGTAGATGTTTCATGTGCATTTACCAAGAGTCCTCTAATTCCTTTATCCGAATATTTTTCAAGCTCTTGCTCTGTTAAAAATTTCTCCATAGTTTAATTTTTATTTCATAAAAGGTATATCTAAAATCTTACATATATCTACAAATCTTTGACCAAAACTTCCACCATTTATTATTAAAACTTTATCTTCTTTTTGAGAAGCAATTTAAAAATGGTTGCTTCCATTCCAGAAGTTCCAGAACCTGTTAAAAAGAGCTTTGGATTTATCATCTGCTTCTGCTAAACTACATATCATTTTTCATTTTCTTTCATAATTTTAGAAAACTCTTCTGTTCTAAAATATGGAATTTCTCTTTGACCTATATCTCTAATTTTTACTCATTTGAACTGGACCAACAGTAAAATTAATCATTTTTATCCATAATAAAGTTCTCCCTTTTTACTTTTTTTATTAATTTTTAATTCTTTATCTTGATAATGGTCTGGAATTCTCTTTTCTTTTGGAGGTAAATCCATATAACTATAATACATAAATAAATATCATAATTATTAGAACATCAAATTCAATTCCTTCAAATTTTTATTTTTTAGAGGAAATATCTCATCTTCCTCCAAATAATTAAAATGAAAGCCACAATCAGGAGTATATGCAATATTTGGCATAGTTTTATTTTTATTTTTAGCTTCATTAAGAATATAGGCTATTTTTCTTTTCAATATTCTTATAATTAAATAATTTTGTCTTTTTCTAATTTTTCTCTTTAAATTAATTAATATATTAGTAAAATAATGAAAAAGAAAATCTATCTATTCTATTTTTTTCTTTAAATGAGAATTCCAAAATTTTAATACTAAAAGAATCTGGATAATAAGTGACTAGGAAAATGTCAATATCTAATTCAGAAATACTGTCTCCTACTTGAACTTGCTCTTTTTGAAATAACCTTATAAAAATTTATTCCTTCCTCATCAGTGTTTACAATTTCAAAATTTTTCACTTTTATAATTTTTCTTTTTAAAAAAATTTAGCATCTTCCTGCATAATTATAATATCAATATCATCATCCCAAGGTATAAACCCACCATGTCTTACTGCACCTAAAAAGTGTTCCTGAATCTAACCAATATCTTATTTTTATTTTTTTATTACAAAAATTTTTGCTATATCTATTAAAATTTCAAGTTTCTTTTTGTTGAATTTTTCTTAATTCACTATTATTATACATCTGCCCCTCCATTTAATCTGAATTATTTATCAGTTTTAATATATCTTCTTTCATTTCTTCAAAATCAAAGGTATTTATATCAATCTCATCATAATTTCCAGTTTTATCTTTACAAAAATAACTTTACTATATTCTGATTTTGGTGCCCACACTAAATGATCAACGCCGTATTTTTCCACCTTTTGGTGGATAAACTGTTATCATTTTTATTAAAAGCACTTGCTATATGAACTATTGAAGTATCTGGAGTTATAACATAATCACTTTCTTTTTATCAAAAAGTGCAGTATCTAAAATATTAGTTATATTTTTAGGAATGTAGACATTAGTATATCTAAAGCTTCTAATTCTCTATATTTATCTCCAAAATATACTAGGATAATAGCTATATCTTTATCTTTCAAACAAGTTATAATATTTTCCAAAGTTTCTATATTAAAACTTTTATGTTTACTTGCACCATAAGGATTTAAAATTATTTTTTATTTTCTTTTTATTTCATTATCTTCATATTTTTCATCTTTTTAAATAAATATCATAAGAAATATCTATATTTTCTTTTTAATCCTAACTTTATCAAATAAGCTAAATATCTATTTGTTATATGTTCTGTCCATTTAAAAATCTTTACCACTTTCAATAGATAAATCAAAATAATTTCCAATCTTTTCTATCAAGTATATATTAAATCTAGCTTCACATAAATTTATCAACATCATTTGATTAACTCTTAACATTTCTGAAAAAAATCAATCAATAAATCATATTTTTCTTTATTTTTTAAAGCTAAGTCTTTTTTATTTTTCTATCTTTACGGTACTCATAAATTTTTATCTACATTAACATTATCTTTTATATATATCTATTGAGCTCCTCTTGCCACAACTCCAATTTTTATATCTGGATAAACTTTTTATTTCACGAAACATTAGAATTTACTATCATATCTCCAATTTTTCCATCATATCTTAAAAATTATAGATTTTTATATTATTATCTTCTAAAAAATTATTTCCTTCTATTATTTTTAGTCTTTTTCTTTTCTATCCCAAATATACTTTCCTATCTTTTAATCTTTTTCTCTCTCATATAATCTTGAAAAATTCTATTGATAGTAAATTTTTTCATAGTTTATATTTTCCTCCTAATCTAAATTTAATAACTTTATTATATTTAAATATTATATCAAATTATTACCCTATTTGCATTATTAATTATAAATAAAAACTGATTATAAAAATTTACAATCAGTTAGCTAAATTATTATTTTTATTTTAAAGCAAAATGTAAAACAAATAAGACAAACATTGCCTCAAACACTAGGAGTAATATCTTTCACATTTTCGTAAATAATTTTGAAAAATACATAAACAATAAATCCTGCTGCTATACCATCAGGAATAGAATATCCAACTATCATTATCATTATTGTTACAAAACCCGAGCAGAAGCATTTGTAAAAATCATGCCAATCTATACTTGAAAGTTGAGTTGCCAGCAGTATTCAACACAGATAAGAGAAGGAGCTATAACTGGCTCAAAAACATTCCACCTACTTCTATTGGTGAAGCTATTGCTACAAGAGGTGTAAATATTGAAGCTATTAAAAACCAAATTCAGTTGTTATTCTGCGCAAATCCTGTTCTTCCTCCTCTTTGCGACTCCACTTGTAGATTCTGTTAAAGTAGTTACTGTTGAAGTTCCTAATATAGCTCCCACAACTGTTCCTCTGACATCAGAGAATAACATTTTTCATTTGATAATTTTTACCAGTTTTTGATGTAATTTTTATTTGTTATAGCAACTAATGTTCCTCTTTGTATCAAAAAATCAACAAAGAAAGAAAGTAAATATTAAGAATATTGATTTAGGTTTTGAAATTAGACTTTTTAATCCATAGAAAAATCTCCAAAATGATTTAATGAAGTATTTACTTTTATAATTTCATTTGAAAATTTTGGCATTCCTTCAATTCCAAATCTACCTAGGATAATTCCTACAATAGCAGTTATTAAAAAGTCCAAAAAATACTTTCTTTTATCTATTTTTCTACTCATCAAAATTATTGTTAAAAAGTAATCCAAACACTGCAAGTAGCACAGTAGGGTTTTTAAAGTTTCTCAATGTTATAAGAGTCATTTGGATGTGAAACTACTATACCTGCTTTTACTAAACCTATTAAGGCTATAAAAATCCTGTCCCTGCTCCTATACTCTGTTTTAAATTTTCTGGGATTGAATTTATAATTTTTATCTCTTATTCCAGTTGCAGAAAGAAGTAAAAATAATGACCCTGAAACAAAAACCATAGCTAATGCTTCTTGATAAGAATAACCATATAATTTTTACAACAATAAATGTAAAGAATGAGTTAGAACCCATACCTGGTGCAAGTCCCAAAGGTGCATTAGCAACAAGTCCCATTACAAAAACAAAAGCTATTCTTGATGAAATTCTTTGTACTAAGAATACAGAGTTGAAATCCATTCTCTTTCGAACTCAAAATTATAGTATTTACTCCTAGAATATAAGCCATTGTCATTTGTAGTTCCTGCAATAATTTCTTTTTAAAATTGGTTTCCATATTCTTCCAAAGTTAAAAATAATACTTCTTGCATTTTCCCCTTATTATTTTATATATACCCTATAATATATTACAAATTATATAAAAATGTCTATCTATTTTTCATTATTATAAAAAGAAATATTTTTGTATAGTAAATATATTGACTTTTAAAAGTGTTTGATATATTATAGAAGTGTAATAAAAGCTATATAAAGAGCTAAATATTTTTAGAGGTGAAAGAGATGAAAAAGTATTTTAAATCTTTGTTTGCTTTTATTTTTGTTTTTGGTTTATTTATTTCATACTATTTCTATGAATGTAGAAAGCGACTCAAAAGAAAAATATGATACTTGGCAGATGTTGCTAAAGATATGAATGTTGAATTTCAAAGACGCTAAAAATTTATTGAAGAAGGTAATAATAATGAGTACATAATGCAATGAATAGAGCATATTTTTGGTTATTATGAAGTCCAAGGATTTGAAAAAATGTAATGGTTAATATTGCTGACAAAAAGAGTAAATGAAATAGAAACAACATTTCGTAGAATAAAACATACTTTAAAAGAAATATCCAGGAAATGTTGAAGAACTAGATAAGGAAATAGATACTCTTGCAATGAAGGTATATAAAGATGCTATGGTACTTGATGGAGTAGCTTCAATAAATGACCCAGATGACTTAGGAATGAAAGTATTTAGTAATGAACGAAAGTCGTTGTTGGAGATGGAAACAACAATTAAGTTAAAAATCATTTGGTGGTTCATTTGGATTACTTTTAAGAGAGGATTGGAAGCAATTTTAGTTGTTGTTGCAATAATTGCTTACTTAGTTAAAACTAAATCAAAATTATGTAAACAAGTTTACATAGGTATGGGATTTGGAGTTGTTGTTCTTTCTTGTTGGCATTTTAATAGATTGGTTACTTGGTGGAGTTGGACAAGAATTGATGGAAGGAATTACAATGTTCTAGTCATTCTTTGTTCTATTCTGGGTAAAGTAACTGGATACTATCTCGTTCAGAAGAACAAGCTTGGTCAAGATATATAAAATCTCAAGTTCAAAAATCTATTGATGAGAATAGTGGAAAAAGCATTAATTTTCTCTGCTTTTTGCTGTAGTAAGAGAAGGTCTTGAACTAGTTTTATTCTATAAAGCTATGTTAACAGGTGGACAAACTAACAAATTATATAGCTTTTTATGGTTTCTTAGTAGGAACAATAGTTTTTAATTGTTATATATCTAATATTTAGGTATACAACAGTAAGATTACCATTAAAAACCATTCTTTATGTTTACAAGTATTCTTCTATTCCTATTGTGTGTTTCATTTATGGGAAAAGGGTAGTAGAACTTACTGAAGCAGGTGTTATATCTGGAAGTACAACTATACGACTATGAATGGTTACCAAAAATACTTGGCTTAATATCTATGATGAAAGTGAAACTTTAATACCACAAATTATGTTGGTAATTGCTTCTTCTTGGATGCTTTTAAATAATTACTTCAAAGAGCAGAGATTTTGAAATATCGACAAAAGAAAATAATTAATTTATTGTTATGTTTTCAAATTTAATTAATATTATAAATTTCTAGGAGGGATTTTATTATGAAAAATCTAAAAATTTTTTATTAGGAGCTTTACTTGTTTTAGGGCTGGTTGCCTGTGGAGAAAAGAAAGAAGAACCAAAACCTCTTTGAACAAGCACCAACTACAGAAGCACCTGCTACAACTGAAGCTCCAAAAGCAGAAGCACCTCTTTGAAAAACCAGGAGAATCAGGATCTTGAGTACCTATAGATGAAACAGTTGTAGGACCTTACAAGTAGCGACAGTTTATTTCCAAGCAGTAGATATGATTCCTGAAGGAAAACAACCATCGGTGCTTTGAGTCTGATATACGCACTTAGAAACAGATATTCACTTATTACCTGAAGCGACTAAAAATTTGGATTTGGTGATGGGAAGATATTTGGTATACTTACTTAACAGTAAATTATAAAGTTATGTCTGAAGATGGAAAAACTGAATTAACTTCAGGAACATTTATGCCAATGAATCTTGATGATGGTGCTCACTATGGAATAAATATTAAAAAGGATTGATTCCAATTGGAAAATATAAATTACAACTTGAAATCAAAGCACCTACTGATTACTTATTACACGTAGATGATGAAACAGGAGTTCTCTGCGACTAAAGATGGTGGAGTTACGATGTTGAAGAATTCTTTAAGACTCAAACAGTTGAATTTGACTGGACTTATACTGGTGAACAATTACAAAATAAATAATTGTTAAAAACTGTAATAAATAAAAAGCCTCTCTTAATTAAGAGGTTTTTATTGATAAAAGGAAATTAATTATAAAAATTAATCCCCTATAAATTTTTCATTTTAGTTTTCTTATTTATTTTTGTTAATTCTCGACTCCGACTCTAAAAGCTCCTCCAACGCTGACCCCATGAGCAGTACCTCTAACATCATTACCAAGCATAGCTCAATCGGCGACTCCTGCTAAAGCTCCTCCTGTTGCAACCTTTTCTGTATGAGTACATCCTGCTAGATTCCTGCTACCACTAAAATAACTAATGATATTTTTCATTTTTGTAACCTCCTTTATCTTAGTTGTATTTATTATACTTGATTTTTAAAAAGCAAGTCTTTATTATAAAAAAATTTAACTAATTCTTCATTGCTTCTACGAATAGTATGTAACTTAGAAGGTCTATCATCTTCTCTATGATATCCTAGGCTAAGAACTGCAACAACTTTTAACATTTCCAGGAATATCTAAATTTTTCTTTACAAGCTCTGGTGTAATACGCCCTATCCAACAAGCACCTAAACCAAGTTCTTCTGCCATCAACATCATATGAGTGATAACAATAGAAACATCTATATCTCCACTTTCCTGTCACCATCTAAATCATTTCTCCAAACTTCATCAAGATTATAACCACAAACTAAATAACAAGGTGCTTTATAGTTATACATAAAATCTTTTCATTAATTTTTCTTTTTGCTTCTTCACTTCTCACAACATAAATTCTTTGTGGTTGGTTATTGTGAGAAGTTGGAGCTATTCTTCCTGCTTCTAAAATTTTTATTTAAATCTTCTTCCTTAACATCTTCATTTGAATATCTTCTACAAGTATATCTATTTCCCATAAGCTTTAATAGATCCATTTTTACCTCCTAATAATATAATTGTTTCTATATTATAATATATTTTTAAAATTTATTCTATTTTTCTTTTTAAATATTTTTACTGAATCAAAAACATAATCTGGTTTATAAATAGTTTCATCTAACATATCAGTTTCTCCACTCATAACTAAAATTGATGTTAAACCATTATCTATTCCTGTTTTTATATCTGTATATAATCTATCTCAACCATTGCAAGTTCAGATAAATTATATTTTTTCTATAATTGCATCTATAATGTGTTTATTAGGTTTCCTATAACTGTTGGTTCTTTCCCAGTGGATGCTTTTATAAAAGCCATCATAGCTCCGACATCAGGCATAAATTTCCCATTTTTCTAAAAGGACAGTTAAAGTCAGGATGTGTTGCTATGTATTCTACTCCATTTGCTATATATCACATGCTATCCATAATTTTCATATGTTAAAAGTAGTATCAAAACCTAAAACTACAAAATCTATATTTTTATTTCTTTCTTTTACTAATTCAAACCCAGCTTTTTAAATTCATCTTCTAAATCCTTAGTTCCTAATAGAAATACTTTTCTCCTTTTTTTCTTTTTAGATAGATATATAGTAGTTGCTTCACCTGAACTAAATATATCTTCTCTATGAGCTTCTATTCTAAATTATTTAATTTCTCAACATACTTATCTTTATTTTTGATGAATTATTTGTTAAAAATATGTATCTTATATCTTTTTAATTTTTCTAAAAATTCTTTTGCACCATCTATTAATTCATTTCCTAAATAAATAGTTCCATCCATGTCAAGTAAGTAACATTTTAATATTTTCTAATTTTTCCATTAATCCTCCTAATTTTTAATATAAAAAGGAGTTATTACAACTCCTTTTTATTTTTTATCTTAATAAATTTGGTATAAATAATGCTATTGACTCTGAGTATGTTACTACTAATAAAACAACTAAAGAGCAACTCATAAATACCATACTTCCTTTATAAAGCCTTCTAGCCGTACGCCAACAATAGAGCATACAGTAAACATCATAGAACCAAATGGTGGAGTTAATCCTCCTATCATTATATTAACTATGAATATTACTCCAAAGTGTAATGGATCTACACCTAAAGCTTTTTACTCTTTGGTACTAAAAAGTGGAGCAAAGAATAACAAGTCGCTCACTCCTATAAACATTCCGACAAACAATAGAAGTAAGTTTATAACCATTAATAATACTAATTTATTATCAGTAAAAGTTCATCAAAGAATTAGTTATAAATTGAGGTATTCTTTCAAGTGTCATATAGTAACAAAAACTTTTGCTTTGAGCAATTATTATCATAACTGCCCTATTACTTTTTACAGTTTCCATTAAAATTATAGGAATATGATGTAATTTTAATTTTTATATACAAAGAAACCTACCAAGAAACAGAAAAATACTGCTACTCCTCCTGCTTCTGTTGGAGTGAATATTCCTATTCTCATTCCCATTATAATTCCAAAAGGAATTGCTAAAGCCCAAATTGATTTTTATAGCTTGTTTTATTATTTCAAGAGGTCTTGCCATTCTTTCTCTTGAAGGTTCATAGCCTCTTTTCTTAGAAATTATATAAACAGTTATCATCATTGAAAGTGTCATTAGAATACCTGGTGTATATCCTGCCAAGAACATATCTCCAACAGGAACATTAGCTATTAAAGCCATAGAATCAAGTTTGTTCATGGAGGTATAACAGGACTAACAGTGAAGATCTTCTGTAACTCTGCTTTAGAATTCTTTTTGAAAATCCTTTTTATCATTTCAGGTACTAATATTTTTGACTCCATAGCGAGCATCGGCATTTGCAGAACCTAGAAATTCCTCCCATCATAGCACTTAGTAAACAGTTCACTTGATGCTAGTCCACCTTTCATATGTCCTGCTAGAACTTCTGCCATGTTCATCAACTCTTCACTTATTCCTGAATAGTTCATTACTGAGACCTACCATTATAAAAAATGGTACTGCTAAATAAGGGAAAGATTCTACTGATGTTACAAATTGTTGTATAACCATGTCCATAGACATGGTTGTGTTTAAAAATATAAAATAATATAGTGTCGATCCCATTAAAGCATAAGCTATAGGGATATTTAAAAAGAATAATACAAATAATACAATTACTGGGTATAAAGCTTCCATGTGTCCTCCCTTATTAATTAGTTTTGCTTAAAAATGCTTTTTAAAAACTTTCTACTGTAAAATTATTGAATATAATGTCATAAGTGCAAAACTTATAACTATTGAAAAAAATTTATATAACCATAAGAAAGTTCTAAAGCATGTATTTGTTTTGAAGAAGACATTACATATGTAAAAACTAAATACACACATCAATCCACTTAACAAAGTTAACAATATATAGTTAAAAATTCTACAACATTTCTAATCAGGGTAAAAGAACAATGATAGCTTCAACTTTCAATTAATCCTTTTTCTCTGTATGCGTGACAGTTCCTAAAAATATTGTCCAAACAAAACAACCAACTGCAACTTCTTCTGACCAAAAGTATGTAAATTTTTAAGAAGTATCTTGTAAAAACATTCATTATAACAACAACAGTTGTTATACTAATAAAATACTTTCCAATATATAATTCAAACTTTTTAAAAATCTTTCATATAAACCTCTCTTTAAAATCTTAAAATAGGGATCATGCAAATATTTAAAAAAACTGCATGACCTTTATAAAGACTAGTATTTAACAAAAATTTAATAATTTATTATTTTTCCATTTTTAATGTCTTTCTCTGATTTGAGTAAGATTTTCCATAATCTTATTATAGATACCAGGAGTCCATTTAGAATTTATCATAAACTGGTGCAACTGCTTTTATTGAATGCTTGACCGATCAACTTCATGGAAAGTTACTCCATTTTCTTTTTAATTTTGTGCATATTCATCTTCCAATTTTTGTGTTTCAGTTAAGTTGTCTAGAGCACCTTTATCAAATTCTTTGCTTGAATTATTGTTCTTTGTTCATCAGTTAAACTATCCCAACATTTTTGAAATACATACTCTTTCTGAAACTCCAAGTAAGTGACGAGTTAAAGAATATTCTTTTTACATTTTCATATTGTTTTTGTTCCATAGAAACTTAAAATAGAACCTTCTAGTCCATCTATAACTCCTTGTTGTAATCTTTCGCATAAGTATCTGGATAAGGCATTGCAACTGGATTTTCCTCCATAGCTTCATTAGTAAATGTATATAATTGGCTAGTAGGAACTCTTAATTTTAAACCTTTCATATCTTCTGGAGTTTTTATAGGTTTTTAGCTCAATATTTCTAAATCCAAATAACCAATCTAAAGATAATACCTTAATTCCCTTTTTCAAAGAGCTTGTGCATTTAAGTCTTGAACCAATGGGTTTTTACATTCTTAAATATTCTTCAAATGTTTGATATAACATAGGTCCTGTAACTGCATTGTAATCAGGAACTAATCTCCTAAAGTTTACACCATCTACTAATATCCAATCTGAACCATTTGCAACTTGTTCCATACCATCTTTACCAATTGGTAATGTCACTTGTAAATAATTGTAGTTCTAAAGTTCCATTACTTCTTTGATTAATACTTTATCTACAACTTTTACTAATGATTTCTTTGTTTGTTCATCATCAACAAATTTTTGTTGTAACTTTAATTACTCTTGCTTCTTGTTTGTTTCTCCACCTTCTTTTGTAGCTTCTTCTCCACCACAAGCAACTAAAAGTAAAGTAAAAGTGATAAGAAAACTAAAAAGATAATACCTTTTTCATAACTGCCTCCTCTATTTCCATTAATACCTAGTTTCTTGAAATCATCAAAATATACTTGATTTCAACTATCCGATTATATTAACATACAGTTTATATAATGTCAATATTTTAAAAACAAATTTATAATTTTTAAATGTTCTTTTATAAAACGATTTATTCTATTATTTTGGGTTTAATTATATTGAAATTTTTAAATCTTAAACTTATCTTCTATTAATATTTATAAAAATGTTATAATAGACTTATATAACTACTTTAAATTGGGAGATAAAAATGAACAGAGATGAAAAGTTAGTTATTGAAGGAATTAAAAATGATGAAGAAAATATATACAGAACAAGGATTGAGACCACTTTTTCTGCACCAAAAGAAGCAAATTGTCATTGTTGGACAAGCACACTGGAATAAAGGCTCAAGAAAATAAATTATATTGGAAAGATAAAAGTGAGATAAATTAAGAATATGGACTGGAATAGATGAAAAACTTTTTATAGTACAAATTTTCTTGCCATAATACCTATAGATTTTATTATCCTGGAAAAAGGAAAAAGTGGAGATTTACTCAAGAAAAGATTTTTGGAGATAAAATGGCATAATAAAATTTTTAAATTACTACAAATGTTGAACTTTTTATATTAATAGGAAAATATGCTCAAGAATTTTACTTAAAGGGTAAACTAAAGATAACCTCACAGACACTGTTAAGGCATATAAAGAATATCTTCTAAATCCAATAGTTCATCCCTTTCCATTAAATATTGGGTCGGTTAAGAAATCCTTGGTTTGAAGAAGAAGTTGTCCTACATTAAAAGATATGGTAACAAAATTATGGAGATAAAAATAAAAATAGTTTATTACTAACCGTTTCTTAACGGATAAAGAAATTAAGAATTTGCATCATAAGAAACTCTAAGCAATAAATTGCTAAGTGTTTCTAAGAAAACGAGACAAACTCATTTCACTCAAACAAGTCTGATTTTTGCTCGGCTCATTCTATTTAATTTTTATCTAAAATTTGAATGTAACTCACTTATTTTTACATTCATTTTTATAGTTGTAATGTGATTTTTGTTCCTTTTACCTAATTGGCTTTCAACGAATATCAATATTAAGTAAAGCTACAATTTCTTTTACAATAGAAGTCCTAAACCATAGCTTTTAATTTCTCTAGCCCTTGCCTCATCTTCTCTATAAAATCTTTCAAAAATATGAGAATAAGCTTTTCAGATATCCCTACTCCAAAATCTTCTATAGTTACTTTTATTTTTCTTTCTTTCTTTTTAATTCGATATTTATTGGATTATCTTTTCCATATTTTATTGCATTTTCTATTAAATTTTTAAATAATAGTTTTAAAAGGGTCGCATCAGAATCTATAAAAATTTCAGATGAACTATAATTTATTTTTGTTTAGGATAAGCAAAAATTAAATTATCTATAACTTTCTTTTTAAAAATATTATCAAGATTTATCTAGCTCTATAGTTAAATTTCTACTTTTTGCTAAAATAAAAAGTTTTTCAGTTAATTCTTGCATATTTTTGAATTTCTAATACAATTAATCCTTCATCAAGAACTTCTTTATCATCTTTTTCCCCAATCATTAAGCATATCAACATAACCTTTTATAACAAAATTGGAGTTTTAAGTTCATGAGAAGCGTTATTAACAAAGTCAATTTGTAATTGATTGTACTTTATTAACATATTTTTAAAAAGATTTTTGTAAAATACTGAATTCTATAAAATTTTCTTCATCATGTATTCTTATTTTCCGAATCTAAATTATAATCCTGTAAAAATCTTTTAAGTTATCAAGTGAATTTTAAATTTATCAAAAATCTTTTGTATTCTGATAATTATGTATAAACAAAATAACATACAAAACTTGTAAATGCATTTAAAATTAATATTCTATCTCTAACATTTCTTCTTGTTATCTTTACTCTTATTTTTATTAAAATCTTTTTATCTGATAAACTTTTTGTAACTGAATAATAATCTAAAAAGTTATGAGTTTTATCTGGTAAATATGGAGATTTTCTATATTTTTATCATTATAAAAATTTCTAAACATACATCACGAACTTTTGGTGCTTTATCTAAAATAATATCCATTCTTTTGATACATATTCTAAATCTTCTCTCCTTTCTAATTCAGTCATTTGATTTTCTATGTAACCTTCAACAAGTTTTATATCACTTTGATTCTCTTTTCCATAGATAATTGATTTAATATGATAAAAATTGAAAATATTGCAAATAAAATAATAACCCGATAATACGTTTTCAATAGTTCATGAGATATCATATTTAATCCTCTTTATATTGAAATATAACCGAAACCACGAACAGTATGAATATATTGACTTTTTGAGTCTATCTAAGAATTAATATACACATCTACAATTTTTCCTCACCATTAAAATCATATCCCCAAACACCAATTATTATTTTTCTCTTGAACAGGATAAAAGCTTTATTTTCATAAAATACTCTAAAATTAGAAATTCAGTCTTTGTAAGACTAATTTCTTCATTTAAAAATACTTTTTAGCTAAAATATCCATCTTTTATATTATTTTCTAAGTAAAAATGCTTATTATTTGAGTTATCTATATTTCTTATTACTACTCTTATCCTTGCTAATAATTCTTCCATTGCAAAAGGTTTACAAATATAATCATTTGCTCCCAAATCTAGCTCTACCTTATCTAAAATTGAATCCTTTCTTTGTTATTATTATAATCGGGTATCTGATACTTTTTCTCAATTCTTGGCATACTTCTTTTCAGATGGTAAACATTAAATCAAGTAAAACAACATCATAAGAATTTTTAAAACATTTCTGTCCTTCTTCACCATTATATTTGAACTAACAGAATAGTTCTTATGCCTTAACTCAATGTTAAAAAGTCTTTGAATATTTTGTCATCTTCAATTATTAAAATTTTGTTCATTTTCTCACCTATGAAAATATAACATAATTAAAATCTCATATCTACCAAATCTTAATTTCTTTATATAATGAATTATAAATTATAATAAGTTCTTAAAAAGGAAAAGTTAATTTAATCCCCCTTTTGATAACTTTTTCCGCCCTCCCATATTTAAAGAAAAATTAACTCTTTATATATAACATATTGTATAATATATTTGAAATATTTGTAAAAGGAGAAATTAAAAGTGTTTTCAACTAAAAGAAAAGATATTTTGTTTTAACTATTCTTTCTGCACTCTTATCTATTATTTGGATAAGAGAAATAGATAGTCGAAGCAAGAAACTATATCGACTCGTGAAATTTTACAAAATTCTAATTGGTGGATTCCTACCCTTGAATGACATTTTATTTTGAAAAATCCTCCCTTACCTGTTTTGGATACTGACCTTTGTAATGATGATAACTCACTCATTTCTGAGATCATTTTAAGATTACCCAATATGTTATGTTGTATTTTTACAGTCTCTATTTCTATATAAAAGTATGATTAGAATAAAAAGATAGATTATTTGCCTTTTCCTGTGTTCTTTTGTCTTATTAAGTACTTTTATGTTTATAAAATTAGGTCTTGAAAATACTTGGGAGATATATACTTATTCTTTTTCTTTTTAGTATCACTTAGTTTTTATGTATATATAAAATATGAGGAAGATTTATATAGAATAGAATTTTATTGATACTCTCATTTTAAGTAAAGGTCCTGTTAGTTTTTATTCATTGTTTGTACCCTACTTGCTCATTATATTATTTTTCAAGAGAATTATTTAGACTGTAATTTTTCTATAATAATAGCTATCACCACTGCTTCTATTGGGGAATTTCAATGTATTTAAATCATGGAAATTACTTTTTAGATGTTATAAAAATGAAGTTTTATCTTGGAGAACAAAAGCATATCCATAGGTTTTATATTCTATACAGACTTTGTTGTTTACATAGGGTCTTGGCTATCTGTTTATGTTCTATTTAAAAATCCCTAAAGATAAGGAAGATAAAATTTTTCTATTTATGGACTATACTAGTTCTTATATTCATATCACTTATTGAAATGAAGAAGAAAATATGGTTTACCTCTGTACTTAACTTCATCAATAACTATTGGTCAACTATGTATATGTACTTTAGAAAACCTTATCTTGAATTAAAGAAAAGGAAAAAGACATTAATTATAATACAACAATGTTTTAATGTTGTAATAGGCAGTTTTAGTATTTTTGACTTATTTTTGGTTTTTCAGAAATTTCTTTTTAGCTTATTTTTCTATACACTATTTTACATTTATTATTTTTATTCTTATTTGCAGTTGATATATAGAAATTAGTTATGCTAAAAGAGTTGTGTATTTTACGGGTTTAACAATGTTACTTGTAAAATTTTAGTTCTTCTTGGATACTTGTAAGTAAATATATGCAAAATAACTTATTAAGGTTTAGAATCCTATTAGTCAAGAAGTGCTTTAAAAATCCTGCACCAATATATTCAGAAGGTTTTGATATAGAAGATGTATAGGAAACTAGGTAAGAAATAAAATTATTAAAGAAAAAATATTCTGATGAAAGGCTTATCTTTTTCTTGGGTGATAAGAACCTGAAAGACTTATTGAAAAATTATGAAATAAAGAAAATATATAACTATCAAAAGTTACTCATGATATTGAAAAATTATATCTTTTAGAAAAATATATTAAAGAAAAATCCAAGCTACTCTATTTTAATAGCTTGGACTATTTTAAGTATGAATTGAGGACCAATAATTCAATAGAAAATAGTTTCATTACTAGCTAGATTTCTTATTTTCTATTTAGTATTAATATAACAGAGTTTATAAATATTTTTCACTATATTCTTTTTAAAATCTGCAATATCTTCATCATCCTTTTCTAAAGCAAGTTTTCAAGTGATTTAAAGATATTTTGAATAGCATTAAATTCTCCTAAACCTTTTAAAATTACTTGATTTACTTTAAAAGCCATTTTCTTCAAGTTCTTCTTTATATCTTATAGCCATATCATTTTTGCATGATCTCCAGCTACTAAAACATAAATGGAGCAAGTCTAACTTCTTCAATACCATTTTTCTTAATCAATAAAGTATCCATCAATGGATAAGCTTTTGTACAAACAACATATACATTATCATAACCATACTCATCAAAAATGTATTCAATCATAGCATAACTAGGTAGCAAGTGGCGAATCTGTGCCACGACAAACTAAAACACAAAGAGCTTCTATGGAACATATTCATCGACTAAAGCTTTCAACACATTTCTTATAATCATCAATATAATATAAAAAGTGGTTTCCCAATTTTATATTTTAAATCTATTAGAAAAGAATTTACTTCTCTCATCTAAATTTTCATACTCAATACAGTGGTATAATATGCGAGGTTTGAACAAGTAATTCTTCATACCCTTGGTCATTCAAAGCATTTAAAACTCTAATTTAAGATGCTAAAGACTTCCCTCTATCTTTTAATCTTTTTAAAACAATTCTTGATGTATATCTTTTAGTAAATAAATCATAATCTTTAAATTCATCTGAAAATTTTATTCATTTTATCTATTGTAAGTTCTTTTGTATCATTATGAGTAGTCCCCAAAAATGTACCATAAATAATGCTTTCTTTGACATAGCTCCTCCTAAAAATTATTTTTGTTTTGCAAAGTATAATAATATTATATAACAATTATGAGAATATTGCAAAGATAATTTATTATAAAAATAGAAAATCTTTATATAATGAAAAACTTATAAAATACTAATTGATATAATTTTCAAATGAAATTAAAGATATGTGAGAAAACTTTTTAAAATAAATATTAAATATCTAAGAAACAGTAATCTATTTACTATACATTTAAAGATAATTATAATATGCTAATACTTGAAAAAGTATTTTTAATGCTATAATTCCTTATAATGCTTAGTAAAATTGTTAATTAATATTACTAATTCATATAAAATTCATCTTAAAATAGTAGAATGAATCGATATATTATGATTTAGTAAAAATAAGGAGGTAAAATGAAAATAGAAAAATAATTGCAAGTTGTATGCTAGCCTTATCATTGAGTTGGATGTACAGGTTTAGAAGCAGGTAATGGAGGATATACAACTGGTGGAACTCTTTCGGTGGGGGCTGCACTTGGAGCTATTGCAGGACAAATAATCGGAAAAGATACAAAAGGAGACTTTCAATTGGGCTGACGTTGGTTCTCTACTAGGAATGGGTTGGGGTGCTTACAGAGATAACCAAGAAAGAGAATTAAAAAGCTAAACTCAAGGGTACTCAAGCTCAAGTTAAAAAGAAGGAAATGCACTAGTTATAAATCTTTGAGGAGATAACTTTTTGCAAGTGACAGTGCTAATATAACATCTAGTTTCTATTCGACTGTAATGGGATACTCAATCTTTAAATAACTATCCTGAAACTAGAATTCAAGTAAATGGATATACAGATGGTACTAGTAATGATGGATCATAACCAAAATTATCTGAAAGAAGAGCAAATGCAGTTGCTCAATATCTTATAGCACAGGTGCTTCATCTAATAGAATCATTGCAAATGGTTTTGGAAGTTCAAATCCTATTAGCTTCTAACTCAACTCAAGAAGGAAGATTACAAAATAGAAGAGTTGAAATAAAAATATTACCGACTCAATAATAAAATAAATTAGTTATAATAATTATCTACTCCCATTGATGATTATTTTAATAAAATAGTTTAGTTATTTGCTCCCATTAATAATTAGACTAAATATACAATTACTAGTAATATAAAAGGCTGTTGCATTATAATCCCATTGCAATAGCCTATCTCTCTCTATATCTAAATTTTTAGATATTTTTAAAAGCTTCTTTTGTTTCTTCGTTTCTAAGTCCAAATTCAATATTAGCTTTTTAATAAACCAAATTTACTTCCTATATCATATCTCTTACCAGTAAAATTATATGCTAGAACTTCTTCACTATCTTTCATCATAGCAGTATACCATCTGTTAGTTGAATTTCACTATTTTTCCAGGCTTTGTATCTTCTAAATACTTAAACACCTTTTCCTGAAAGTGAGATATCTTCCTAAACAAGCAATTCTTGAAGGTGCACTTTCTATAGAAGAGTTTTTCTAAAAAGTCTAACATTTTAAAAGTAAAATCATCTAATTTTTCTCCCAATTTTGCTATACCATATTTAGAAACATCTTCTTTTCTCTACTTCTTGACAACCTATTATACTTTTTCCATAAAGTTCATATTTTCAATCATTTTGGCTTGGTAACTGGCTTTTCAGGATTATATATAATATCATCTCCTAAAGCAATAACAAAGGGTTCATCTCCTATAAAAAGATTTAGCTTTTTAATATTGCATGTCCTAAACCAAGTGGCATATTTTGTCTTACATAATAAATATTAGCCATGTTTGATATATGTGAAACTTTTTCTAATAAGTCTAACTTATTATCATTTTTAAAGTATTCTCTAACTCATAAGAAAAAAATCAAAATGATCCTCTATCAAATTTTTATTTCTTCCTGTTACTATTACAATATCAGTTATTCCTGAAATAACTAGTTCTTCAACTATATATTGTAAAGATGGTTTGTCTACTATTGTAAGCATTTCTTTTGGTAATGCCTTTGTTCTTGTAGCAAAAACTCTTGTTCCTAAGCCATTCTCTTTGGAATAATGATCTTTAGTAACTTTTTCATAAGAGCCTCCTTTAAAGACATTTTTCCCCATAATGAGTTTCTTTTTTAAATTTTTCCCACTCCCTATCATCACTGTAATCTAATCCTCTGTCTTCTGTTTTATCAACTTCTTCATTTACATAGTGATTTATAGAATAAAAATATCCTCTATCATTTTTACATCATCTTTTAAAGTTGAAAAATTCATAGTCATTTTGGAACAAGTTCCAAACCTTTTCTATACACTTGTAAACTTTATCAAGTTCTCCAAATTTATAGTATAATCTTCCAAGTTCTAACCAATTCCAAGGATAAGTAGAATCGACTTCTGTCCCTATTAAAAATATTTTAAAGCTTCTTTATATTTTCTAAGTCTTGAAATAGAAACAGACATATCTATAACACTAAATAGGATTTTTTATTCCTTTATTTTTCTACTTTCTTTAATATTTTTCTGCTTTTTGCATATCCTTTATATGACCATAAGTTAATATATACAAAGGCTCTCCAAAGTGCTACATCTAAATCATTATTCATCTCTTCATCAGAATAATTATTATCAACTTGAATTTCATTTATTCTATCAATTATTTCACTAAAATATTCCACATTCTCAAAAATTGTTCATCTTTTTACTAATAATTCTCATGACTGCTCCTTTTTAAGTCAAAAATTAGCTTACAATAGCTCCTACTTGTACTGATTTATCAATTTTTATTAAAGAAACTCCATTTTTGATCTTCTGTTGTCAGTAGCATTCCTTGTGATATTTCTCCCTTTAATTTGGTAAACTTTAAAATTAGCTACTGCTAAAACTTTTCACCAATTAATTTTTAAAATCTGGGTAGAATTTTTGCAAGACCTGAAATTATTTGCCTTTCAAATTCTCCATCAAAAACTTTAAATTTAAGAGTTTATCAGCTCCTTCAACCTTATCAACATCTAAAAATTTCAACAACCTTGATTTCTACTTTTATTAAATTCTTTAATGTCTATTGGATTTTTCTATTTTTAATTCTTTTTAACTTCAACAACTTCTTCTTTTCTCTATTTCAATTCTTGGGAATATTGGGCTTGCTTCTCCAAGTTTATGTCCTTCTTTAAAATATATTCCATTCTTTTATATCATCAAATTTTAAAGAAGTTATATCTTTGTCTATACCTAATTGATTAGAAAATTTTTGAGCAGATTCAGGCATATATGGAGCTATAAAAATGCTATTTTATACAGTCCTTCACATAAAATATTCATAACGTGACAAGTCTATCTTTTTGCTTTCATCTTTTGCTAAAGCCCAAGGCATAGTCTCATCTATATACTTATTTAATCTTGAAATAAATTTCCAAATAGTTTCTAAGGCTCTTGAGAATTCAAATAAATACATATATTTTTCAATATCTTTAACCACATCATTAAACATAGATTTAATTTCTTCATCTATTGGCTCGAAGTTGAAGATGAAACTATTACTCCATTAAAATATTTTTTATACATTCCTAATGTTCTATTTAATAAATTTCCTAAGTCATTTGCTAAATCTGAATTTAATCTTCCTATTATACCTTTTGTGAGAGTAATCTCCATCAGTTCCAAAATTAGCTTCTCTTAAAAGGTAATATCTAAAAAGCTATCTACTCCATATTTTTTAATCTCATCATAAGGATTTACAACATTTCCTCTTGATTTAGACATCTTTTTCTCCCTCTGATGTCCACCAACCATGAGCAACTATACTATCAGGTAATTTTATTCCACGAGATAATAACATACAAAAGCTAAGATAATAGCATGGAATCTTATTATATCCTTTCCTATCAAATGTACTACTCTTGAATTATTCCAAAAATTTATCAAATTTCTTATTGTCATTTTCAAATCCTCGTTTGATGTGATATAGTTTGTTAAAACATCAAACCAAACATAAGTGATATGTCCAGTGCAAAAATCTATTGGTATTCCCCAAGTAAATGTATTTCTTGATATAGATAGATCTTGTAAACCTTGTTTTATAAAAAGAAATTACTTCATTTCTACGAGAATGAGGTAATATAAAATCAGGGTTTTTCTCTATATGTTTTAAAAAGAGCATCTGCATATTTTGACATTTTAAAGAAATAAGATTCTTCTTTTTAAAACTGTTAATTCTTTTCCACAGTCAGGACATTTATTACTTCCATTTAATTGATTTTCAGGGAAGAAAGTTTCACAAGAAACACAATATTTGCCTTCATATTCCCCTTTATATATGTCACCTTTTTCATTAACTATATCTAAAATTCTTTTTACTGCTTTTTTTATGTCTATCTTCTGTTGTTCTAATAAAATCATCATATTTAATATCTAAGGCAGTCCACATATTTTTAAAATTAGGAGTCATTTTATCTGTCCAAGCTTGTGGAGTAAAACCATTTTGTTCTCGTGACCTGTTCAACTTTTTGTCCATGCTCATCAAGTCCTGTTACAAAATGTATCCATTCCACTGTTTCTATTATATCTATTTATAACATCTCTCGCTATTGTTGTGTAGGCACTTCCTACATGAGGATCACCATTTACATAGTATATTGGTGTACTAACAAAAATTTTTCATTTTTTTCTACTTACCCTTCCTAATATATAAATTTAATATCTTAAAAATAGTTTCGTTACTAGTCAGATTTTTAACGGATAAAAATTAAAATTCAGCTGTAAATTCGACCAACTTGGCTGACAAGTCGACTTCAAACATCTTTGATTTGCTCGGCTCATTCTATTTAATTTTTATCCTAAAATCTGAATGTAACTCTCTATTTTAAGATATTAATATATTTAAAATTCTATTTGACTGTTTAAATTATTAATTCCATTCTCTACAATTTCTGTATATTTATCTGAGATCTTCTTCATCATTAATTATTATTGGCTTACCTAAAAATTTTCACTTTTGAAAAAGGTTTAGGAATTTCAAATTTATCCCAAGTCTTTTTAATATCCACTTTTTACTATATGAAATTCCAACTGGAACAAGTGGCACAGAAGTTTTTGTGATAGATATAGAAGTCCTTTTTAGCCTTTTCTTTTTGGTACTTTTGGTCCATCTAATGGAGTACCCTATTGAATAGCCTTTTTTAAATACTTTTAAAAAGTGATATCAGTACTTGAAAATTGATTTTTATCAGATGAACCTCTCACCAAAAGATATCCCATTTTTCAAGTGGAACAGAAATTAATTCTCCATCTTTTGTTGGGCTTGACATTGCAAGTTTTTCAACATTTCTGAAAAATATTGGAGTTATAAAAGTTTACTATGCCAAAAACCATAAATATAAGGTTTTTGCATATCAATTTCATATTTATTTGTAATTTCAATTCTTAAAGTAGAAGCTATTATTCTTAAAACATAATAAAGTAATGTTCCTAAAATTCTATATTTTTTTATTTTCTTCCATATCCACCCTTAAAAATGGACTATTGCAAACTAATATTAGAATATAAATTCAATAGTTAAACTTGCATGACCCTTTCACTTAAATTAACATTACTCTTAAATCATTCCTAAATTAGAATAAACCAGGAATATTTATTCCACCTGTTACTTTTGCCATTTCTCCTTCACTAATTCCTCGGCTTTAGCCATTGCATCTTTAACATGTGTAAGTATTAAATCTTCTAACATTTCTTTATCATTTGCGTATCTTTTAATACTTCATCAGATAATTTTTACTTCTATAAGTTCTTTTTGTCCATTCACTTTTTACTGAAACGGCTCCTCCACCAACTGATGAACTAACTTCTTTTGGATTTTTAATTGCTCTTGAACTTCTAACATTTGTTGTTGCATTACTTGTGCTTGTTTAACAATATCGACTTGGTTTCCTCCTCTTTGTTTTGCCCCTTTTAGTTTTCTAACCATTTCTTTCTATCCTCCTAAAACTTTTACATATTTTTAATTATACACATATTTTATAAATAATTCAACATTTAATCTAAGACATCATAAAATAAATATGTTACTGGTCTGTGTATAAGTAATCTTTATACAGTTTTTTCTTTTACTAAATCTTTCATATCCATTTTAATATATCTTGAATATATATAAACATTTCCTAGTTCAAATTTATCCTTAGCTATTACAACAGATATTCATCTATATCATTGTCTTCTGCTATTGTATAGATTGTTGTTTTAATCCTCCAATCTCATCAGCTAAACCTATTTTTACTGCCTCATCTCCTGTCCAAATTCTACCTTCTGCAATAGTTTTTAATTTTTTCTTTATCTATTTTTCTACCCTTTGATACAACATTTAAAAAAATCTTCATATACTTTTAAGTTTGAATTGTATATCTTTATTATATCTGTAAAAACTATCTCGTGAATATAAATCAGAATATTCTCCTTCAGATATTTTTCAATATTGACTCCATTATCAGTTATTAATTTTGAAAATCTGGGAGAACACTCCCAACTCCTATTGAACCTGTTATTGTATTTCTATCCACAAAGATTTTATTTGCATTTCTTTGAAATATAATAACCTCCTGAAGCGAAAGAACACTTGACATTGAAATATAAACAGGGCTTTTCTTCTCCTAATTCTTTAACTTTTTCACTATTATATCTGATGTTAAAGCAGAACCACCAGGAGAATTCACTCTTAAAACAACAGACTTTTACTTTTATCATTTTCTTTTTGCTATATTTAATTTTTCTAGAGTTTCGCTCACATTGATATTTTTCTTCACCAGAAAAACTTCTGATTGTGATTCAACTATCTCCCTCTAAAGGAATTACATATATATATTATCAGAATCATTCATAGTGCCTTCAGTATAATAATTTTTGCATATTCTTGAATACTTATAATTTTTCTCTTTCCTCCAACTATAGATATAACATTATCCCAATAAGCATATTTATCAATTAAATTATTATTCATTAAATCTACAGAAGAAGCTGCAACTAACTCTCCATCTTTTATTGTTTTATCTAAATCATCTCTATTTATTTTTCTATTTAATGAAACTATATCTAAGAAATTATTATAATTTTTTTATCTAAAAATTCTAACAGTATCTTCTCTTTGCTTCCTTGACATTGTACTATTAGCTAGATTTTCCATATAACTTTTTATAGTCTCCAACATGGATTATATTAAATTTCACACCAAATTTATCTGCTAGTTTTTAATATAAAATTCTTTTCTGTAAAAATAAGGATATATATTTACATTAGTTGAATTAGCTTTTGGCATATAAAATTTTCATTGGCATAAGAGCTATATAATAATTTTTCTACCAACATTTTTCAAAATAAGCAATTATTTTTTATTACTTTGCTCTTGCCATTACTAATTCCTGTGCTAACTCCTCGCTTTGAGCATAACTTAAGAAATCTCCATTTTAATTTTTAAAAATAATTCCTTCTACCCTATCATCATAGAAACACTTTCTATACTTTGCAATAAAGTATAAAAACTTATAGAATCATCTTCAAATAAAATTAGATTTTAATAACCTTTCATTATAACTATCTGCAAGATTTATTAAAACATAAAGCTTTATTTTTAAGGTTACTAGTTGGTTTCTCCTCAAAACTTTTAAAAATTGCAGTTCCAATAAATCCAACAATAAGTAAAAACAGAAATAGTTTTATAAAGAATGACAAAACTTTTTTATCATCTAAACATTATAAATCTTTTTAGATAGTGTAAAATCTTCATTTTTGATTACTCCTTTTATAAAAACTTCATTATATTTTATATCATTATTTTGATTTTTAGCAAATAAAAATTATTCAGATAACATTAATTTTTCTATATAAATATCTCAAAAATACTTGACTTAAATTATTATATTTGATATTATAATATCTGACCAAAGCGGTCAATGACTATATAGTCAATCTTAAATATAAAAAGGAGAAGTTAAAAAGTGACATGAATTGTGATATAGATATTTAATCATAGAAAAAGAAACAAAAGATATGATAATAACAGAAAGTTATAGTAGTTTATCAATAAGTAAATTAACATCAGAACTAAATATATCTAAAGGAAGTTTCATATTTATTTTCCTTCAAAAGATAAGATGTTAGGTGAAATTTTTGGATGAATATATAGAAAATATTACAAATTTTAAAATAATTTATTGGAAAACTCAAAAAAATATAGATGAGTGTCTGGATTACTATATAAATTCTATATTAAATTTAACTGATGATGAATTAAAAATTAGAATTAGTAATAACAAATTTTAAAAAGGAACTATGAAGTTTTTAATGAAGAAAATTTTAAAAATTAAAAGACATTGCTTGTGCTATGATAGATTTAGTAAAAGAAGTTTTAAGTAAATATAAAAAGATATAAGTATTGAAGAAAAAGATATAGAAAAAAATGTTCTAAAATGATATTTAGTATTCTTTGAGGTAGTTTCTTATAATGGAAAATGCAGATTTTTGATAGTGATAGATTTACATTCAAGACTTTGGATGAAGTAAAAATGTATAGAAGTGAGGATATAAAAGAACATCTTGAGTTTATAAAAAGAGTATTAAAAATTATATATTAATATAAATTAATAGGAGGAATAATAGAAAAATATTAACATTTTTATTTTACTGGCTAATATAGCTTTAGCTAGAGATTTAACTCTAGAATCAAGCTATTGATTTGTCATCTTAATAATAGTAAAGAAATGAAAATTTCTGAAAAAGACTTAGAGATTTCAAAATTAAATGTAAGTAAGGCTTTTAAAAACTGCTTTACCTTCAGTTATTTATGATGGTCTGTGTTACTTTAGGAGAACATAAAAGAAATATTTTAACTCAAAGCGACAGTAACTATGTTTCAAAGAAAAAAAGGTTACACTCAAACTTTAAAATTACTCAACCCCTTTTTACAGGTGTGAGATAGTTACTCTTTGGAATCAAAAGGTGCTCAAGCTTATGAAAATATAGCAAGTTATCACATATTTACAGACTAAGATTCAAAATAGACTTGACACTATAAAAATATATTCTGATATTATAAATCTTTGAAAGAAACTTAGTCAAACTCTTAAGAGTTCAGAAGAAATCTATTAAAAAAGACACTATAAACAAGAAGAACAATTAAAAACTAGACTTATAACTAAACCTGATATTCTTCAAACCGAATATTCTTTAGAAGATATAAGAGCTCAAATCATTAGTATACAAAATTTTAGGCTGATACAAACAAGGAAAAACTATATATTAGAACAGGAATAAGTAAATCTGAACCATTAAATTTTAGTAAGTTTTGATATCCCTAATAATTTATCAGAAAGCTTAAATTTAAATAGTGACTTAAATCAAGCTTTAAATCAAAGTTTATCTGCAAAGATTTCGCGATGAACAAGTAAAGGTAAAGTATCTGCTACTAGAATGGCATTGTTGGAGATTTATTACCTCAAGTAAAAGTGCTTATGTTTTCATATGGAACAGGTGGGCAAGAAAGAGCGACATTTTCTAGAACATATAAAGACATACTGAATGGATTGGTGGAGTTCAAGTTTTCTTGGAAAGTATTCTCCTTTGGAAAAGATTTAGAACAGTTATAAGGTTGCTAAATTAGAAGAAGAACAAGAAGAATTAAAATACTTCTACTAAAGAAAAATATTGAAATAAATGTAAAAGATGCTTATCTGAATATTATAAGTTTAGAAAAACAAGTTGCTTCTCAGAAAAAGCTATGGAAAGATCGCTAGAGTCTAATTTTTGAGTGAATCAAGAAAAATATGATACTTTGGACTTATTTCAACTATAGATTATTTAGATTTTTGAAAATACATATAGACGAAGCAACTATAGCATATAATAAAGCACTCACTTGATTATTACTATGCTTTGAAACATGATCAGTCACTATTAATATAGAAAGGAAGAGAAACATGATTACTAACATATTGCTTGCAACTGGTTTATTATTGGTTGTGTGGAAAAAGATAAAGAAGAAGAGATACTAAACAAGAAACTACTGTAAAGTAGAACAACAAGTGGCTAAAACTGTTGAAGTTTCGAAAGTAACAACAAGAGAAATGTCAAACTTTTTGAGTCAAGTGCAGTCTGGAGCCTTTAGCTAAAGTTGATTTTTCAACAGATAAAAGGTGGAACCGTTGAAAATTTATAAGAGAAATGGTGAATATGTAAAAAAGGTGAAGTTATGGTTAAACTTTTCTGATGCACAAACAGAAGTCGATTTTTCTTCAAGCTAAGGCTAATTATCAGTCGAGCTACTTCTAACTATAACATAGCTAGCAGAATAACTATCAAAAAGTTTAAAACTCTATGTGATAAACAATTAGTTTCATATTTAGAATTTTCAAACTACGAAGCAACATTCACAAGTGCTGCAGAGGTAGAAGTTTAGCTAAAAGGCATATATGAATGCTCAAAATAGTTACTCAAAACTTGTTGCATTTGAAATAAGTGGAGTTGTTGGTAATTTATTTATAAAAGAGAAATGATATTGCTAAGACAAAAGAAGTTTTATTTACAATTTTTAAATGATAAACAAATGCAATCTTATAGTTGGAATTACTCCTGAGGCAATTTCTAAAGTAAAACTTGGTGATGAAATAAATGTAAAAATAGATGCTTTTAGCTAAAGAATACAAAGCTAAAAATTACTGGAAGTAAACCCTATTGCAGATAGCACAACTAAAAACTTTTAAAAATTAAACTAACTCTTGATACTTTAGATGGAGAAATTAAAGATGGTATGTTTGGAATAGTTGTTATTCTGTTGGGAGAATCTTCTGTTTTAAGTATAGAGGATGAAGCAATAGTTTGCAAGAGATTTAGTAAACTATGTATTCAAATATGAAGATGGAAAAAGCAAAACAAGTTGAAAGTAACAGTGAGAACAACAAACCTGCCCATATACAGAAATTTCATCTCCTGAAATAAAAGAAGGTGACAAAATAATTGTTACTAAAGTATATTTGGTCTTCAAAAATAATGATAAAGTTGAAATTAAAAATGAGGTGAAATAAGAATGTCATTAGCAGGAATCTCAATACTGTAGACCTGTTGCAACAACAATGGTAATGGTATCATTTTATTTTCATAGGGCTATTAGCTATGTTTTCTATGAGAGAGAATTATTACCCTAATATAAAAATTCCAGTTGTAACTATTACCACCACTTGGAATGGTGCGGGTCAGTGAAGATGTGAAACTCAGGTTACAAAAATTAAAGATAGTCTTTCTAATGTTGAAGCTATTGATAAAAATACAAACAGTATCTGCTTATGGAGTTTCTGCTGTAGTAGTAAACTTTGACTATGGAGTTGATACTGATGAAAAAGTTACTCAAATTCAAGAAGTTTCAAAATAACAAATAATTTACCTAGTGATGCAAAATACTCCACTAGTTTAGAAAAATTGAATCTGTTGGTGGAAATATAGCTGACAATTATAGCTTTTTAATGTCGATAGTAAAACTGCTCTTACAACCTTTATTAAAGAACAATTAAAAACCAAGGCTTGAAAGTTTACCGGGTATTGGGCTGAGTTGATATTTTTGGAAACCCTGAAAACAATTACAAATTCAGTTGATAGTGATAAATTAGCTTCATAACTTATCACCCTATGGAGCTATATAATATTATAAGAACATCAGTTGCAACACTATCCTATTGGAAAATTATCAACTGGTAATAAAGATATGATTATCAGATTTATGGGAGATTTGAACTATATAGATCAATATAAAAATATCTTAATTAGTTCAGATGGAAATACATTAAGATTAAAAAGATGTTGCAGATATTGTATTAACAACAGAAGATGCAGACAATGTGAGGATATCTTAATGGGAAAGAATCAGTTGTTTGTCTTTATTGCAAAAATCTTCTGATGGAGATACTATAACTTTAAATAATGCAAACTTTTTCAAAGCCATAGAAGAAATGAAACCATATATGCCAAGAGGTACTGAATATAGTATAGAAATGGATGCTTCTGAAAAATATTAATAGTTCAATTTCAAATGTTTCAAGTTCACCGTATAAGGACTAGTACTAGCTACTATAATCTTGTTTGCTTTCTTAAAAGTTTTGAACAACTATATTAATTTCATTAGCACTTCCTGTTGCAATAGTATTTACTTTGCATTCTTAGCTATGAGAGGTGCAAATACTTAACTTAATTTCACTTATGGGACTTTCAATGGGTGTTGGTATGCTTACAGATAACTCAGTTGTTGTTGTGGATAATATTTATCGTCATATAACGGAATTAAATTCTCCTGTTATGGAAGCTTCTGAAAAATGCTACTGAAAGAGTTACTTTTTCTGTTATAGCTTCTGCATTAACAACTATAGTAGTATTTCTTCCAATATTATTTATTCCAGGGCTTTCGAAAAGAATTTTTAGAGATATGTCTTATGCAATCATCTTCTCAAACTTGGTCACAATTATAGTTGCTATAACTATGATACCTATGTTAGTAAAGTAGATTTTTAAATAGAAAATCAATGAAATCTGAAGATGGTAGATTATTTAAAAAGTAAAAAGCATTTTATTTAAAAGTTATTAATAAGGCTATTTCTCACAAAGGATTGACTGTTCTTATTATGGTAATTTTTATTTTTCTTTAGCATTTTTAGTGTACCTAAAAATAAAATTTGAATTTATGCCTAAACAAGATGAAGGAAAATATGCATATGACACAGAATTACAAAATGGTACTGATTTACCAAAGCAGAAAGAATAAGCAAAAAGAATTAGAAGAAATTATTAAAAAGTGATCCTCATACTCAAAGTTATTTAATGTTAGTAAGTACATCTAGAATTTCTATAAATGCTAATGTTGGTAAAAAGAATACAAGAGATGAAAGTGTACTTTACAATTATGGATGACATAAGAAAACAAAAGCTTCTAAAAGTTTTTAGATGCAAGAATATCTATGACCTAACCAATTCTCTGGTGGACAAAGTCAAAAAGATGTTGAATTTTTATTACAAGGTTCTAACCAAGATGAAATTAAAAACTTGGTAAAGCAACTATTAGAAAAATTACAAAGTTATAATGGAATGGTTGATATATCTTCAACTCTTGATCCAGGAATTATAGAATTAAGAGTAAATATAGATAGAGATAAGATAGCAAGTTATGGTATTAGACCTACTGTTGTTGCTCAAACAATAAGTTACTATATGTTAGGAGGAGATAAAGCTAATACTGCAACACTAAAAGACTGATACAGAAAGAAATAGATGTATTAGTTAGACTTCTAAAGATAAAAGAAATGATATAAATACTTTATCATCTTTAAATATTAAAGTTGGAGATAATAAATTTGTTAAGTTATCAGATGTTGCAACTTTACAATATGCAGAAGGAACTTCTGAAATAAGAAAGAAAAATGGTATTTATACTGTTACTATCTCTGGTAATGATGGTGGAGTTGGTTTTGGAGCTCTTACAATCTAAGATAATTGAAAGAGTTTAATAATTTGAAATCCTCCTTCAACTGTTTTCATACAGTTGGGGTGGACAAACAGAAAAATATGCAAAAGACAATGGGACAATTATCATTTGCATTATCAATTTCAATTTTCTTAATTTATGCTTTACTTGCTTCACAATTTGAAAGCTTTATAATGCCAATTATAATAATAGGTTCTATCCCATTAGCCTTAATTGGAGTTATTTTGGGACTTGTTATATTAAGACAACCAATAGATATAATGGTTATGATAGGAGTAATCCTGCTTCTTTGGGGTTGTTGTTAACAATGCCATTGTACTTATAGACTTTATAAAAACTATGAGAACAAGAGGACATGATAGAGAATATTCTGTTATTTATTCTTGTGAAACAAGACTAAGACCTATACTTATGACTACTATGACAACTGTATTTGGTATGATACCAATGGCATTAGGTCTAGGAGAAGGTTCAGAATTTTTATAGAGGTATGGCTATCACAGTAATATTTGGTCTATCTTTCTCAACTATCTTAACATTGGTTTTTAATACCTATTCTATATTCTGTAGTTGATAGCTTTACTTCAAAATTAATGACTAAATTAAAATTAATTTCTCATAGTTCTAAAAAGAAGGGAGCTAAATAATGAATAAGATAAAAATATGAATGATACTGAAAGTAAAAACTAAAATTAGTTATATTGCATATAAATGACACTCAAGTTAGACTTTTTAGAAAAATTTTTTGAAAAAGATAGAATTTATTATTACACTATTGAAGAAAATGTTAAAAGAGCTATTGATAAATCAATAAAGCACCAACAGACAAAAGTTTTAGCTGAGTTCAGATGTTTTAGTAACATTTTCCTATAGGAGATAAAAGTAAATGAGTTTTTAATAAAATTAAAAACTTTTTAGAATGGTTTTACCAAAAGGTTTAATATTATCTGTTGCAATTATTCCATTAGAAAAAGCTTTATTAAGAGTGTATATGAAGAAGATATACCCGTTGATGAAAACTTAATGGAAGAACTACAAAACGATAAAGACTATAATATTTAAAAGAAAAGTCATGTGCAGGTTTGATTTGCAATGACTTTTTATTTTAAATTTTTAATAATTCAACTAAATATTTATAATACTTTTCAACAGAAGTTATCTCCATTTTTCTTTTGGAGTATGAACATCATAGATATTAGGTCCTATTGAAAATCATATCTAAATCAGTGATAGTGCATAGAAATTGCCCACATTCAAGACCAAAGATGAATTACAGTAACTTGCATTTTTCATTAAATAAGTCTTGATAAGTTTTACAACTGTATCTCTTAAACGAGATATAGGTTTAAATCTCCATTCAGGATAAGCTCCTATTTCTTTATAACTAGCACTATATTTTTTAGCAATAGTAACTATTTTTCTTCTAAACTGTTTAAAAACAGAAGGTTCTGAACTTCAAAGATATTGTAATAGTTATTTTATCATCTATAACTTTTAATAATAGCTAAGTTATTTGAGCTTTCAACTATTTCAGGATATTCTTTTAGCCAAGTGTTTACACCTGTTGGTAAGTCATTTAAAAGTCCTAAAAGTTTTTCAAATAAGTTATTTGGATAATTTTCACTGTATTTATTTTTCTAATTTAGAAATTTCAAAAGTAATATTAGGATCTTGGTTTATATATTTATTTTTATATTTTTTCAAAAATTTTTACTTTTTCAGTAAAAATTTTGAGAAAAAGTTTTATCAATAGCTATATCAAAAATAACATTCTCTTGGAATTGCATTATGTTTTTGAACCACCTTTAACATCACATAAATTTATATCATAATTCTTTTTAATTTCTGACACTACTTCACTCATAACTTTATTAGCATTTAATCTATTTTTATTGATTTCCACTCCTGAATGTCCTCCAAATAGATTTTTAACTTCTAATCTATAAAAATCTGAATTAGTATTTTCAAATTTTTCTTTCCTTCATTAAATCTGATATCTATCTCTTTTTCCACCAAGACTACCTACTGTAACCCATGCCTCTTCTTCTGAATCTATATTGATTAACATTTTTCCAGTTAAAAACATTATCTTCAAGTTCTAATGACCTCTCATTGTAGTTTCTTCTTCTACAGTGACAAGTAATTCAATTTGTGGATGTTCAATAGTATTATCTTCAAGAATAGATAAGCCCATAGCGACTGCTATACCATTATCTGCTCCAAGGGTTGTTTTTATTTGCTCTTAAAAATTTACCATCAATAATCAAATCTAGTCCATCTGTTTTAAAATTATGATTTGAATCTAAGTCTTTTTCACAAACCATATCCATATGCCCTTGAAGGATTATTCCATCTGAATTTTCATAACCTTTGGTTGCAGGCTTTTTAATAACAATATTATTAATTTTGTCCTGATATACTTCTAATCCAAGTTTTTAGTCGTATCTCACTCAAAAATTACTTACGACTTTTTCATTCCCCTGATTCTCTTGGAATCCTGATAATTCCTCAAAATAGTAAAAACTCTTTCTGGTTTTAAATTTTCTAATTTATTTGACATTTTATCACTCCTTTTTAAAAATTTATATTATAATTTATTATAACATATTTAAAAAGAAAAATTTATCTACTTTTTAAATTAAAGTAAATATATGTATAATATAAAAATTATAAGGAGTTTAAGCAATGATATATTTTACAGGATATTCATTTTTATCATGAAAAATATTATAAATCATACTAAAAGACCTTTTAAAAATGCTGATGAAATGAATAAAAAGATTATAGCTAATTGGAATAATATTGTTAAGACTAATGATGAAGTATATATACTTGGAGATGTTACTTTTAAAAAGGAGCAAGTAATGCAAATACTGTGTTATCTCAATTAAAAGGTAAGAAATATTTAATTAAGGGTAATCATGACCATTTTTGTAGAAGAAAAACTTTCATTCATATATATTTGAATGGGTCAAAGATTATTATGAGCTAGAATATGAAAGTAATTTCTTTTGTGCTATTTCATTATCCATTAGAAGAATGGAATAAATATTATAGAGGTGCTTATCAACTGCATGGACATCAACATAATAATTCTCTATATAACTATGAAAATTTACAAAAAGGTTTAAGAAAAATATGATGTTGAGTTGATACTAATATTTCAAACCAGTTAGTATAGATGAAATTATAAAATTTTTTTGAAATGATAAAAGAAATGAAGTAAAAATACTTATTTCTCTTTAAAATTATAGATTAAATAATAAATCATAATAACTTGGTATAGTACCAAGCATCAGTAGCAATTTTTCTTCTAATTTATCTACTTTTTCTCTAAGTTTTTCTAATGTTGGTTTAACTTCATTAGCATAGAATCTAGCTCTTTGATACAAATCTTGAATTTTATAGCACTAGCTAAATTCTCTTCTAATTTATCAGTAAATATTAACATATCATTTTTAATAGAATTATTTCTTTTTAAAATATCTATATCATACTTTGAATAAATCTTCATCTGGGAAAATTTTTCTTGAACGATGTATGACTTTGAAAGATTAGATATATATTTTATTACAAATGGATATACTTGATTTCTAACAATTTTATTCAGAAGAAACTTCTATATTACATTGTTTATTATATCTTTCTACATAGACATGGAAATCTTGAAAGTGATTCACTTCTTGATAGTACAGAATTTCTTTCAAATAGTTGACTATACTTCTTCTACTAAAAGCGTGGTAGTCCTTCAACAGTATCTCAAATTAGAAAGTCCTCTTTTTCTTTAGCTTCTATCTACCCATTTTTCGCTCATATCGTTACCATCAAATATAATTCTTCTATGCTTGTTTGATATCTGTCTTTTAACTAGAGCAATTACAACCTCTTTTACAGTCTTATTTTCTAATTCTTTTCTAAAATATTCACCAGTATTCTTCTCAGCACATCAGCAACTATAGTATTTAGTACAAACATTGGTGTTGCGGGTGAAGCACTAGACCCAGGCATTCTGAAATTCAAATTTATTTCATGTGAAAATGCCATAGGAGAAGTTCTATTTCTATCAGAGATATCTTTAGGAATTCTTGATATATTTCTTTATCAATTAGTTATTTCACCTAGAATTTGAAACTTATTGTTGAAATTTATACTTAATATTTTCTAAGATATCTTCTAATTGGTCACCTAAAAAGATATAGATATAATTGCTGGTGGGGCTTCATGTCCTCCTCAGTCTATAATCATTTTCATGATGTAGCAGTTGTAGCTCCTAAGTGCAGAAGCATATCTATCTACTGCTTCTATCTGCAAGCAAGTATACTAGGAAAACTTAAATTATTTTCTGATAATGTTTCTGGATCATATAAGTTTACTCCCTTATCAGTAGCATAGTGACCAGTTACAATGTTTACCTGACCCATTTACACCTTGAAATGGCTTTTCATGTAAAAAGTGCAACCATATTATGTCTGTTAGCAACTTTTTATCATATCCATAGTAATCTGATTTTGGTCAACAGAAACATTTGCAGTATTAAACATCAATGCAATTTCAAACTGATTAGGAGCAACTTCATTATGTTTTTGTCTTTGACATAACTCTACTTTCCAAAGTTCATTATCAAGTTCTGCTATAAAACTTTTCTATTCTTTCTTTTATCATTCCATAATAATGGTCATTCATTTGTTGACCTTTTGGAGGTAAACAACCAAAAGACAGTTTTTCCTGATAAAACTAAATCTTGTCTTTTATAAAAATTGTTTATCAACTAAAAAGTATTCTTGTTCCACTACCAAGAGTTACATTTATATTTTCAGCTTTCAGTATCTCCCTAATAATTTTTGAATTTTTAAAGCTTTGTTCTTTTAGAGATTTATAGAACGAAGTAAAGGAACTTTTATCTAAAGCTTTTCCATTGTATGCTATAAAAAGCTGTTGGAATATACAAATGTTTTTGAGCCTTCTTCACCTTTTAAAAACATAGGTGAACTTATGTCCCAAGCAGTATAACCTCTCGCTTCAAAAGTTGACCTTAAGTCCCCCATTTGGAAATGATGAAGTATCAGATTCACCTTTCATTAAACCTTTCCTGAGAATTTTGCCATATTTGTACCATCTGAATTAATAGAAATGAAAAGATTCATGTTTTTCTGCAGTAAAAGATCTGTAAGAGGTTGAAACCAATGTGTATAATGGGTAGCTCCTTTTTCTAATGCCCACATTTTTATTGCATTTGCTATTATATCTGCAATCTCAATGTCAGTTCAGACTTTTTCCATTTTTTATTTCTAAAAATTTTTTAACTACATAGTCTGGAACTCTGTTCTTTAAATCTGAAAAAGCAGTTAGTTCCAAAATTGTCTCAATAAGTTGTTCATGTTTTTGTCTCCTTTGTTATATAAAAAATAAAAATTTTTCTTGTAATTATACATCAAATATATAATGATTAGCAAATATTATTTTATAAATATATCTTAGAGACTTGAAAATAAATAGAATAAAATTTTTATTTCTAAAAATTCTCTTAATTATAACTTAAACTTCTTTATTTAAACCACTTTTTCTTTTTAAAATAAATAATCATTAAAATAACAAGTCCCTACCATTAAACCCAAAGGTTATAATAAATATCCATAGTGCCATTTAAGTTCAGGCATATATTCAAAATTCATTCCATAAAGTCCAACAATAAAACTTAAAGGCATAAATATAGTTGAAATAATAGCTAAAATTTTTCATAACTTCATTCATGGTATTACTTATCATTGAATGATATAACTGAATAAGTTCAGTTGCTCTATTGTTTAAGCATATCAACAGTATCAAAATACTATAATTCCATGGTCATTTAAGTCACCTAGATAATATTTCATATCTTCATGAAAATAATTTAACATACTTCTTGCTTTGTAATTTAGAAATTAATTCTCTAATTGGAGAAATAAATTTTTCAAGATAGCTATATTTTGTTTTTAAAGCTAAAATATTTTCTAAAGTCTTCTCTGTCAAGCACTTTCAATTAGCTTATTTTCAATATCATCTATTTCAGTTTCAACTTCATCTAAAGATTAATAAATAATTATCAACTATTGTATCTATTAGATATATGCTAAATAACTGACATCTTTTTGAAGCTAATTTTTGTTCTAGGATTCTCTAATCTATTTCTTATAGATTCAAACATATCATAAGGTGTTTCTTGAAGGTAATTAGAATATTATCTTTTATTATTAAAAGACATTTGTTCATATTGAACATCTTTTTGTAAGTATCTCCATTTGCAACATCTTTTAATATTATATGAATATATGAATCTCTATCATCTATTTTTACTCTTTGTTCAGGGTTAGCTAATATCTTCTAAAGATAGAGAATCTATATTAAATATTTTACCCTATTCTTTTTATAAGATTTACATCATTAATACCATCTATATTTATCCAGATATTTCCATCAAATTCTAAATCTATATCTATTTTTATCATCAGCTGAAAAAAACATCTCTCTTATGAAAAGTTTTTGAATAATAAATCACAGTAACAGTTATATTGTAATTAGGATTTTTCTCCTGTATATACAACACTTCCTGGTAGTAAACCCTAATTTTTCTATTTTGAGTTTGACAATTTAAACTACCTCCAATTAATCTTCCCATAATTTTAGTTTCTGTGGTTGAGACTGATAATGCTCCTGCATTTATAGCATTTATTACATCTTCTTTCTCTTTTATTAAACCACCTGTAATTATTGGTATATGTGTTTCTTGAGAAAGTTTTTAATAATTTTAGGCATAAGCCTCAGGCATAATTTCAACTGCAACAACTCTATTTTCTTTAATATTTAAAAGTGTTTTTCATAAGATAAACTATCTAAAGTATAAAAATCTTTGAATTACATTTATATTATTCTTATAAGCATGTGCAACAACATTTGATTTTGTTGTTAGTATTCCATCAGGTTTAACAGTATTTACTATATAATCTATACCATTATTTGTACTATTTAAACCATCTATCATATCAACATGAATATATACTTTTTATTTACTTTTTAATTTATCTGTATAATCTTTTTATATTTATTATATTAGATACAATGATAAAAACTAGCTCACTACTTGAATTTAAAAGCTTTTTCAAGTGTTATATTATCTTTTTATAGCGGGTATAATAGGATTTCTTTCTAAAATACTTTTTATTCCCATATTTTTCCTTTATTAATTTTTTTAGACTTTATCAATAGATTCTTTTTATGCAAGTCCTTTTATTTTTCTTTGGAACACTACATAATCCTATTCTTATACCAGTATCAAACTTTTATAACAAATATATTTTTTACTTTTCTAAATCTTCTATAACTTTATCTACAGTTTCTCCCACTGGAACAGTTACAAAGAAACCACTTTTATATGGTAAAATTTCTAATTCTTCTTTAGCCTCTGTTAAAAATATACTAGCTCTTTCATTTAATAAATCCATATACCCTTGTTTTTCATTTAAAAAAATTAGCTTTTTAATTCAGGGTTTTTCATGATAGTAGTAAATAATCTCATTCCACCTTTTGGTATATTAGACCAAGTTGTTCTACAAGAAAATGGTAATACATCTTTAAACTCTTGTATAACTTCTTCATCAGATGAAACTGCAATTTGTGCTCCTATTCTCATTCCATATATAGATAAAGATTTTGATAAACTAAAAGCATACATAAATAATATATTTTTAGGTAAACCAACTAATAATTTTTCTAATTTTTTAGTTTCTTCTCACCTCTATCATCATATTCAAAATAAGCCACATCTCTTATTACAATTACATTAGTATCTCTTATACTTTTTAAAAAGAAAGTCCATAAGATTTACCCATTCTTCATAAGTCATTCTAAAACCTGTTGGATTATGACTAGGCTCATTTAATATAAGAACAACATTCTTTTGAACTTTTTGCTAATTCTAAAACTTTATTTTTAAAATCTTCAAAAGTTAAAATCTCCATTTTCATTAAATAACTGATAAGTTTCAACTTTTTCCACCATTTTTCAATATACTATATTCTTATATGTCTCCCACATCCAATTTGGTAGTAACACTTTATCTCCTGTATCCATATAGTTTTTGATTGTATTTGAAATTGCACCTGTTCCACCTGTTGTTGCAATAGAAGCAAATATGTAATCCTTTTTAATACTTCTTTATAGTCATCATAAAAACTACCTTTTATAACTTCTTCAAGATAATCATCTTCACCTATTACATTAGTAGCATAAGCATATAAGTCTTCTGGAGGAAAGATTCTATATACACTTTCAACTACATCATATACAGCTAATTTTTCATCTTCATTATAAAGTGAACCAATAGTTGCATTGATTACATTTTCTTTTCCAAATTTTACAATAGCTTGTTTTAGCTTTTTACTTGTTGCAAATATAGTTTGTCAACTAATTTTTCCTGTATATCTCTTTTGCTAACATGATATAACTCCCTTTATTTTAATAAAGACTAAGAAAAAGTTTGAGTAAAATTAACACTTTCTCTTAGTCTAAAAATTTAACTATTTATCTTATCCTCTTGATATAATGAACTCAACTCTTCTATTTTTTTGATCTTCCAGCTTCAGTTTGGTTTGTAGCTGCTGGATTTTGTTCTCCATAACCTTCTATTGAGATATTAGATCCAATAGCACCTTTTAGAAATTAAGAAATCTTTGATTGCTCTTGCTCTCTTTACAGATAAGTCTAAGTTGTATGCTTCAGTTCCCTATAAAATCTGTATATCCATCTATTTTTGATGTGAATATCTTTATTTTTCTCCTAAAGCTTTTGCCAAAGGTTGAAAGTGAAGGTTTTATACCATCCTTTAACAGCATACTTTATCAAAAATCAAATAGTATCAATTCAGGCATTGATAATATTAGATTATTACCCTTCTCTTCTTATTGTAACTCCTTCTTCATTGAAAACTATAATGTCTTCTAATGGTTTTCTTTGTTACTTCAGTATCTTCAACAGCATATTTATTAGTTGAATCAACACCTACATTTGTCTCGTCGTTTTTGTACTACTACAAGTCTGTAAATTAAAAGAGCCAATAAAAGTACTGCAGTTAATTTTTCTTCATATTTCCTCCATTTCTTCTACTAAATTATTTATTTTATAATATTATTAAAATACAATAAAGTATGCATCCTCTGATAATCTTTTGATCATTAGAGTCTTTGTTAGACTACCTACTAACCAATCAAATAAGAATTTTGCATGTCCTTCACTTGTTCTACACATTTTCTTGTTCCTAGTTGTTGTTCCTAAAATGTAAATTCTTTTTGTCTTAAGAAAAATTCTTTATTAACTTCTTCTTGTACATTGATTGGAGTTCCATGTAGATATCCTCCACCACAGAATCTTATAGCAAATTTTAGCAGTTCCTGCTTTTTGACCTGTTTCATCTGTATGAGGCATTACATATTTTACAACTGGTACAGTGAAAGAAACCTTTTGGAGTCTCATAACCTAATTCACTATCTATACCAGTTTTTGTATAATATAACTAACTAATTCCCATTCATTAGTTTGTCTTTGATTTTTCAAAGACCATAAAAGTTTTGATTTTCTATATCTATTGCAATAACTTTTCTAAACCCTTTTTTTATTGAAGGAAAAGTTGAAAGTTTTTGCTTTAGACACTTCAAGTTCTTCTGGAATTGATAAAGCTTTTACAAGCTTTGTCTCCTCTATTTTCAATTATTTTAACAACAGATCTATCAGGTATTATTATTTGTTCACCTTTTTGACTAATTCCCTATTAGGTTTTGAGTCTAAACTTGTTCCATATTTATCTTTTTGTCTTTTAAGATTTATATTACTTGGATTTGGTAGCATAAGTATTAACACTCATCAAAGTTGCACCATCATCAAAGATTTATTTATAAAAGCTTCTAAATCATGTACTATCTAGAGCCATTTGGAATCTAAAATCTCTTTTTCAGTTTGACTTGCTGCAATATATCCTTTAACTCCATTTTCATCTTGAGCTAAATACCATATATATTCCTTGATATTTTTATTTTTCTAAAAAGTTTTAATTTACTATCATAAGTATATTTTTCCAACAATTTGAGAGTTTGGATCTGAGGTTTTTCTCTTAAATTTGAAACTCTTTGCTTTTGATAAAAATATAATCAAGAGTATGAAACACCTTCTCCTGTATGTTTTAGGGTTTATAAACTTTTCTTTTATTTCTTGTGGCATTTCATTATCATAAGTAGCAATGACTTCAATATTTTCATTATTTATTGTTTCAAAGCAAATCGATCAGTTTGTGCTGCATTTATATTAAAAAGACATAGCTATCATTAAGATAAATAACAAAAATTTTCTTTTTATTCATTTCTCCTCCAGATTTATAGTTTAAATTTATTTACTATCTATATTTTAACATAGTTATCAAAATCAGTTTCAATTATAAAAATTTTTAATTTTGATATTTTTTAGCCTTTTTAATATATTATTTATAAAAATTATAAACTGTATTTTCAGTAATAAAAACACCTTTCAATTTAATGTGATATTATTTAAATCTTCATCGAAATATTTATAACACTTCTTTTTATCAGCAACAAGTTGGTTAAGTTCAAGGATAAGAGTCAGTAAACTTTGATTGTTAGTTTCAGTTTTGTACTGAAAATTTTAATTCTAATATATGCATTTTCTTTTTATTTCAATGCTAACTAGGATATAAGTAAAAACTCTTTTTATTTGTTTAGTATTTTTCAAAGAATTCAATTGCAAAAATATTCCATTTGTATTTACATCTCTGATTACTAAATCATTTTTACTTGCATTATATTCCATAGTAGCATTTTGAAATCTTCTCATATCATTTCCTTCTTTCAATTAATACATAATCAAAAATCTTTTTAATGATTTTTTATTATATAATATTTTATTTTTACAAATTTTATCAGATATACTTTTTAAAATTTGTGATATAATTGAGTGTATTTAAGAATAAGAGAGGTGTTATTATGGTTAATAAAGGGATAATTACTAAAATTAATGGTGATACAGTTGCTGTAAGATTATATAAAAAGTTCTTCTTGTTCACATTGTAGCTGTTGTAGTGAGACTAATAAAATGGGAAGTAACTTTGAATTTAAAATAAATCAAAAAGGTAGAATTAGAGTTTAGTTACTTTAGAAATTTCTGAAAAAGATGTTGTTAAAGCAGCTTTTTATAGCATATATTTTCCACCAATATTTATGATTTTAGGTTATATAGTGGCTGATCATTGGATTAGAGATGAAGTCCATAATTGGAAGTTTTTAGGATTAGGGTAGGATTTTATTTTTCTTGCTATCTATGATAGGATTTTTGCAAAAAGAAAAACAATAGATGGAAGAAATAAAAAGTTGTTGCTGTGAAAAGTATGATCCAAATGCTTGTACTGATTTAACTGAATCTAGTGAAGACTTCTTTCTAAAATAAAAATTATTACAGATACAATAATTATATCTGTGACAATTTTTATTTCTAAGTAAAACTTTTACTAAGTAAATTAATGGTATAGAAACTAAAATTGAAAGTACAACTCTTTTCAAACCAAATTATTAAAGTAGTCTTTAAAACTTATAGGAATATCTGTTGCCATCATACAAGGTATTGAGCAGAGAAGAATAAAACTTCTGATACACAAGTTATTGCAACTAACATTTTTAACTTCAAAACTTAATTTTGTAACTAAAAACAGCAGGTAAAAAAACATTTCAGCAATTCCTAATGCTAATAGCTTTTGCAGTTAAAAGAGGGTTCTTCAAATCCAGATATTAAAGTGAATGGATATACTAGATATCCTATCCAGTCAAATATAGGAGTGTGATTAGCTAAAACTATTCCTAGAGTTCCTACTGCCATAAGAGAAGGATCCTATATTAAAAGCCAACATCACCCCATCTTTTTAAATTTATAATAACATTTTCTAAGATAGAGCCCACTATTTGCACAAACTTCCATTCCTTCATTAAATGCTACTTTAAATTTATCTTTTTGGAATATCTTTTTCAATATCTCCTTCTTGATTTTCAAAATAAGCATTAGATTTATTTCTAATTGGATAAATTCTTGCAGTTATTGCAGTAACTACAAAATGTAACTATTACAGTGTAACCAGAAATATAAAGTTCCAACTATCCATTAAATCTAATGTTTTTTGCAACTAATTACCATAAATGTAGGCTGAAACTGTTGAAAATCCTGTTGCTATAATTACAGCTTCTTTTGTTGTATATTTTCCTTCTTTATAAACCCCTATTTGTTATAAGAAGTGCTAATGAATAACTTCCAACAAATGAAGCAACAGCATCTATTGCTGATCTTCCTGGAGTTTTCCAAATAGGTTTCATAACAGGTCTCATAAATACTCCAACAAATTCCATAAGTCCATAACTTATTATTAAACTTAAAAATATTGAACCTACAGGAACTATTGTTGTTACAGGGAATAACAATTTTTATTCCATATAAAAGGAATAACATCTTTATTCATTAAAAATTCAGATCTTTTATTAAATAGAACCATAAATAAAAATGGAAGTGCTAATATTTTTTAATAATGAGAATACGATAGAAATTTGTATTTTTATTCCAAGTATAGAAAAGGTAAAATACTCCCACTAAAAATAACTAATGTTCCTTACTGCTTTAAAAGTAAGGAATAAAAACAAGATTTACTATATGGTCTAAAGGTATTGTTGATTTCTCTCCATTAAAACTTATGAAGATAGGTAAATCTGTGGACTTTTTTAAGGGGTTAAACAAAGATGCTAATATTATTGTAATAAAATTAACGAAGCTTATTTTTGAATATGATGATAGAAGTGAGAAGAAACTAAAAATTGAAAACTAGTTGGATTACCTAAAATATATTATTTATGTGTATGCTTTTAGTCTATCAAAATCTTTATCTATATATGGAATGAGAATAGGAACACAAATTGCAGTTTCATCAGTAGAAGGTGTTATACAAGAGTTTAAAGTGCACTACCATTTCTTGTGGGGAACAACTTGGTCTAATATACCCAAGGTGGAATAGGATTATTTACTACTGAAAACCCTGAATTAAAAGCTAATTTTTAAATGAAAACAGGGTATGGTTATTAAATGAAAGAGCTAGTATATTTTTTAACAGAGTATTAAGAGACTAGAAATTCTACCATATAAGTGGTTTCTTTGTAACTATTCAGTGGAGAGTATAGATAAGTTATAGAAAGATTTGGAAAGTAAAAGTATTTGTTATAAAGTTTGATACTGAACATAAGAATAGGATTATGTAGTGTTCCAAGAAAAAATAAAAGGACTTTGCAAAAATAAAAAGAATCTATTGATAAGTGTAAAAATCAATAAGGAAAATATGGGAATAAAATATTTTAGAAAATCTATTATACCTAACAACAAGATAATATAACCTTGAAAAAGCTTTAATTCAAGTAGTGAGCTAATTTTTATCATAGTATCTAATAAGATATAAAGATTATACAGATAAATTAAAAAAAAATAAATAAAAGTATATATATTCATATTGATATGATGATCAAAATAATTTAAATAATGGAATGGATTATATAATTAAGTACTGTTAAACCCTGATGGAATAATGACAACAAATCAAATGTTATATAGCCACAATGTATAAATAATATAAATTGATTTCAAAATTTTATTTTAGATAGTTTATCTTATGAAAAACTTTTAAATATTAAAGAGAATGAGAGGTTTGGTGGAAACAGGTCTGACGCTTTAAGGCATTGTATGCTGAGAATTATAAAAAACTTTCTCCAAAGACTGGCTCTTACAATAGTTACAGGTGTTTGTTGAGAAGATGTAATATTCACTGCCAATTACTGTTTGAGGAGCATTATCTGTCTCAACTAAAACTAAATTATGGGAAGATTAATTGGAGGTAGTTTAAGTTGTCAACTCAAATAGAAAATTAGGATTGCCAGGAAGCGTTGGTGGGCTGGGAGAAATCTAATTACAATATAACAGTTACTGTGGTTTGTCTATTAAAATTAATATGGAAGTTTTCAACTGATGAAAAATAGATATAGATTAGGTTTGATGGAAATATCTGGATAAATATAGATGGTATTAATGATTATAAATCTTATTATTAAAAATAAAGGAAAATATTTAATGATTCCCTATCTTGAAAGATATTACTAACCAAACAAGAGTAAAATAGATGATAAAGGTTCATATATTCATATAATAAAAGATGTTGCAAATGGAGATAATCACAAAAGACGTTCAATATGAACAAAATTGTCTAATTATAAAAAGATAATATTATGATTACCTTCAAGAGACGCAGCAACATAATGATATATTTGATTACTAAAAATAGATTAGAATCCTAGAACCAGTGGCTAAGATGTCGGTACATAACATATATACTAGTGATACGATAGTTGATAGTGTTGGTGGTTTTTAGATGAGTTGAAACTGAAATAGATGATATTGAAAAATAAAGCCTGGTGAAATTAACGACAGAGAGGCTTGAAATATTTTGGCTTTGAAAACTAAATATAATATCTTGAAAAATTTATTCTCACGGGTAAAATTGATTTCTGAAATTTGGAAGCAAGAGTATGTTGAATTATTTTCATGAAGATATAGAAATATTACCTAGGTGACTTAAGCCAATACATGGGAGTGCAAATAGTGTTGATACTGTTGATATGTTAAATAACAAACTAACTAGACTGCTGTTTGGAGTTGAAATCACGTTTCTGAAATGATAGAACTGTACCATGAATGAAGTTATGAAAATTTTGCTATAATTTCAACTATATTGCTTATGCCTTTTAAGTTTTATTGTTGGACTTTATGAATGAATTGCACAGGACTCTGGTGACAACCTGAACTTAAATAGCACTGTGGCTGTTTTAACTTTGCGGCTAATGGTAGGGCTTGTTAATAGTATTGTTTTAAAAAAGTAGTTTAAATAAAAAGTTTAAGTTATAGTTAGAAAATTTTTAGAATGAGTTTAAAAATTCTTTTATTCGCTCTGAATCATCATGAGATCTAAGCTTGTTTTGTAGAAATCAATAATTACTACTAAATCGACTATATATTCATTATCATTGTAAAGAAATTTTCGACTTGCCATGAGACAAAACTGGCAGACGACTGTTCGCGGTACAAACTAAGTTCTGGTTGAGACAGAGTAAAATAGGAAATTTGGAGATGCAGTCTCATAGTAAATAAAGTGGGCATTTTACGAGAAAAAACTGTTGGTTTCTTTGGATGCTGTATAAATCTATATTCTAGATAAATCTTGGCTCCTTCGAGGTTTTGTTGGTGAAGATGCGATGGCACATGGGCGGGGTCGGCATGCAGCAGACATGAATTCTTTAACACCACTAAAAGGTGAAATACTGTGCTGTTTGCCATATAATAAAACTTTGCAGATGAAGGTTAACTGCGTTCTCCATTCACTCCTTTCAAAGGTGGCTTTGAGATATTGAGCTAGAAATACAGTAGTATGACAACGGTGGCTGAACCAGAATAAAATTGATGAAACGGTGCTATGAGAGCAGATTACAGTTTTATCAGAAGCTTTGCGCATTGGCACAAAGTCCGGCATTGAATGAAGCCGCATTTATTGGCGGGAATGACCGAAATGAGGGTGCAGCAGCGGGCTTCCGTCGGCGAAACGCTTGGGCGGAAGTTGTCGAGGCAGCAGCGGCGCGTCGCAACTCTAATCTCGGTTTGGCTAAACCCCGATGTTTCAGCTTCCTTTCGCCAACAATGACTCACTGGCACGAAAACAGAATCAAATTACCTGTGGGCAACTGATAAATTTGCTAACCGGGCATGGCGGGTGCAGATATACATTGAATTGGGTGACGTGGCGGCACGGCGGTGCGCTGATCGACTGGAGATCCAGAAACATTATCAGAAATAATTTAACGGGCACTTATGATAGAAGGGTAGATGAATATAGGCTGTAGCCTGGGAGCTGGGTTGCATGTGGACTCTATGGGCAGGCGGTTCATGGTTTGGAATGATTAGAGATCATCATCATGTCGTCTCTCAAAATGTCTCCCAGTAGAATGATAGAACTTCTCCTATGGCATTCTCGAAATAAATTTAGTTAGAATGCCCTGGGTCAGTCTCTTCTGTGTACAATGTTGTACTAAATGCAATGGTTGCTATACTGAGAGAATTATGAATATTTGAAAGCAATGCGTAACTA
>BNJS01001129.1_pt1 | contig 58006 bp, 70 predicted proteins | sample 8540461 | NCBI WGS metagenome assembly BNJS01 (sample SAMD00202454, study PRJDB9452) | human saliva metagenome | isolation source: human saliva | place: Japan
ATTTCCGTGAAGGGTGATATAACTTGGGTCAAAGGCTGAAAGACGCTCAACGAGGAGAATTCCTCCGGTTAGCATTAATTGCATCCTGACAATATCGTACATCTGCTTGATTTCCCGCACGTTCCGCACAACGTTTCTGATGTAGTAACCCTCTTTCAATACGGTCACGTTCATCCAAAGCCTTGTTTCTTTCATCTTGACGGCGAGTATTATTCTGAACAGAGTATCCATACCACCCCCGATATCGTGTTACTTTCACTTGGCTCATTCATTGTTTCTGAGAATAAATAACAAATAGCTATAGCTGCAAGAACTAGGAGGGCAATAATTACTGTTGCACTAATACCTAACCACGAAAGAATAAAAATTACCCAACCATACCTTTCAATGAACTGACCAAGACGAGGAACCAGACCAAGGAAGCCAGAAAACCACCAGACAGCAAGTACATAGACACTAGTATGAAAGGTTCCGCCTAGGAAATTTGCTAACCAATCAGGAAAAGATAAATGTGTGATCAAAAAATCACTAAATGGTTGAAAAACATTGTAAAGAAGACCATAAGTATATTTCAAAGCTATAATAGTTACTACACCAACTAACAGCCACTTACCAAATTGCTTCATATTTTAACCTCTAACATACATTAACAAAATTAGTTTACTTTATAATAAAAATAACTATCATCATAATAAAAATAACTATCATCAGTTGTTCCAATTAGCGACTGACCGGTCCATATACGGTCCTTATTTTTGTCTGATTGGTCATCTACGTTGTCATTTGATGAGGTAACAGCACTCGTTAAGGATACACCTATAGGAAGAAATGCCATAGCTGCGCCACCAGGTCCTACGCCGGATTTTGGACCAGTACTTGCAGTGAGGTAGCCATCTGTAAATTTCGCATATTCAGTCGCTACCTTCTCTTTATCACTAACTAAACCGTTATTATCAAAGGTCAAGGTGTCACCTCTACCATTTTTCCAAGTCCCAGCAATACTAGAGAAATCACCTTTTTGAATAGCATTAATATCCATGCCAGACTGTTTAGCATCAGACTTGCTTGAACTACTTTCTTTACTACTAGAGTCATTCTTAGCTTCATTTGTAGTAGTCTGACTGTCATTGGAATCACTAAAATCTTTCCATGACTCTTGACCTAGTTCAAATAAACTAGCATCACTAAGACCAACTAGACTTGTGCCATCTTTTGTATTTGCCATACTAAAGTCAACAGACTGTATCTGATTGAAAGCTCCATTCTTAATTTCATAAGTTTCTGCCTTAGCTTCTGGTCTCATTCTCTGAAATTGTTGGCAGTAGATGGTACCATCACTATAAATCTTCATATCAGACAAATAACCACCCTTAGCATAAGTCCCAGCACTAATAGCAAACACAGGCTGATCCGTATTATTAAGATAATAAATAGCGTGTACTCTTTCAGGAGACCCAATTAGAAGTTCATCCTTACCATCCTTATTAATATCAGCAAAACTATATTGAATAGTTTCCCCCGCATTAACTGCATCAAAAATAATATTAGTTGCATAAGCTTCATCAGTTGCTAAACTACTAGGAACAGAAGATACACTTTTATTCACAATAATCGGACGATACATATCTAAAACAGATGCATAGAGTTTTTCGTTATCTGCTTTTTTACTAGCACTACTTGAGGTTGAAGGAGTCTCATTTTGTGACTCTTTCACTTGAGAGGTTGTTGAAGTAGAATTTTTTGTTTTCGACTGTGATGTTGGTAGCTTCTGGCAGGCGACAAGTGGCAACAGACTAGACAACAATACAAAACTTAATAATTTCTTTTTCATAATACCCTTTCAAAAGGAACTACCTAGCACAATCTAGGTAGTTCCTCTTTTATTATTTTTCTTTGGTTAATTCAGCTTTCAAACCTTTAGCAGTCAAAGTCAACTTTATCCACGACGTTTACGAGCTGTCACACCCGAAAGTCCAAGCATACCTAGTCCCGCTAAAAGATAGACTGCTGTATCAGATTCACCAGTTTGTGGGAGTGGCGCTTGATAGTCAGTCGTACCACGACGGTTTACGACTGCTTGTGTCGCCTTGGCTGTTGCTACTTGAGCTGCAGAGAATGATGTTGTTTTAACTTCATTTGTTGAAGATATAAATGCCGGAAGTCCAACATGTATTTGAGTTCACACGATTATACTGGGTACCATTCACATCCTGTCTTACTTGTTTAGCTTTAGCATCACTCTCAGCTTGTCGGCGTAGCACTTCTTCTTTTGACTTTCTTTGAGCCTCTTCATAAGCAATACGAGCATCATAGGCAGCTTTCAAGTTAGTATACTTAGTGCCACTCAATGCCGTTTGAGCTTTTGCATTCGTTAACACTACCATTGCTTTGTCATAGGCAGCTTGAGCAGCTTCTTGTGCTGTCACCGCTTGGGCATAAGCTTGTCGAGCGGCTTCAAGATTAGCTTTAGCGCTCACAAGTTGCTCATAAGTAGCTTTTGCATCTATTACTGCTTGCTCAGCGTCTTTCAAGGCTTGTTCAAGTTCGGCTAGCTTCGCTTTAGCTACTGTTGTAGCAACTTCACGTTGTGTTAATTCTTGATTAGCTTCAGCCAGCTTACTTTGTGCTGCGGCCAAAACATTTACAGCTTCATCACGTGACGCTTTTGCCATATCCAATGCAGCTACTTTATCTGCATGTGACGCTGTCACTGTTGCTAATGTGTTTTCAGAGGTTTCAAGCGCTGTTTGAGCATTTGCCAATTCAGCTTTTGCGGTTACCAATTTAGCTTCAGCTTCAGCTGTTTGACGTGGTGTCGCTACCAATGCATCATATGTAGCCTTCGCTTGTTCAAAACGTGTTTGGGCAGCCTGTGCTTGTGCTGTAGCTGTCACCAATGCAGCTTGTGCTGCACGGTCTGCAACTTCTGCAGCTTGTTTATCTGGGATTGCCAAATCAGGTACGTTCTTGCTTTCATCAAGTAATTTCTTATCAAAGTTGACAAGGTCATGCACCGGTGCTATATAACACATGGGTTTTCAATCATCGGAACTTTCGCCGAAATCTAAATCAGTATGACTTTAAAGTGATGCAATGACCTAATGATGGTTGTTTTACTAATGAAATAGCGTGACCATAATGAGCCATTTTGAACTTTCACCTTCGTAAATAAAGCCATTTGTACTATTATCGGCAACTAATTGTATATAATTCTGATTTTAGTTAACTCAACTTTATCACCAACTATATGTAAAGGCTATTACCATTGTCATCTAAATCATGAATGCTGAATCTGAGATGATACCAGCTAAGTTTTTCGTAGGATTCATCATATACTATACTAGTATCCCATTTCTTTTTGCAGCTTCATTGATAGCTTTTCATATCATGTCCACTAAATGGGTCGATGTTTTCTTGTCATATTTTGCAGCTACTAACGTTGCAAATTTAATAGCATCTGTATTTACAACAAGTTTTGGTTGACCAAGTTGTTGGCGAACATCATTAACCAAATATGCCACATATTGACTCAATTCATGTTTGTAATTCAATTGGAAGATTCGTTTCACATCATACTTTTTGACACTGTTGTATCCGTCTGTAAATGTGTCATAAGTATGCTTTTATTCAATTGTGTGATTCAGCTCTGAAGCAATTACTGATCAACAGCTTTACTAAGAGCCTGCCATGTCAGACTTTGAGCTCAAATGCAAGTAGCTTTAAAGTGTTTGTTTGAATTCATCACACATTACAACATGTGTTGGGTGATTAGATTCTGCATCTTTAAGGGCTTGTGCTGTTTCGTCAGCTTTTTACTTTTGCTGTATCAACCGCAGTTTTAGCAACAGAGCAGCTTGGTCTGCTTTTTCAACATTGATTTCAGCTTCTTTTGTATCAGCGTCAAGGTTTACGTCATTTTGTTTAGCGTGTTTCAACAGTCTCTTTCAGCTTGCGATACTTTACTCGGTATTCTCAGCCAGTGTAGCTTGTGCATTAGTAACACCTTGTTTAGCTACCTCAACTTCCTTAGCACTATTATCAACTGCTGTTTGTTTTTCAGACTGAATTTGTGTCGCTTCATCAACCGCTTTCTGAGCTTGGTTCACATTACCTTGTGCTTTATTAACAGCTTCTTGTGCTTGCGACTGACTAACCTCTTTGGTGGTTACATCCGTTTTCGCAGTTTCAACAGCTTCTTTAGCAGGCTGTACTTTAGCTTCAGCTGTTGGGATAGCCTCTTTAGCCACCTGAATATTAGTATCTGTGGCTAGGGCTGCGACCGTTTCTGCTTTTGCAACAGCATCTTGTGCTGTTGTGGTATTTGCTTTAGCAGTGTCTAAAGCCTGCTTTTTACTGTCAACCACAGACTGGGCTTGCTTGGGCTTCTTGATTGTTTTCATATGTTGCTTTTGCAGATGCAACTTGCTCTGCAGTAACTGGTTGAGACTGTGCCTGACTGACAGTTGTCGTAGTAGTATCAACACTATCAGCATGTGCTTCTTGACTAATGATACCTGTTGCAAGGATGGCTGTCGTTAAAGACACTGAAGAAGATGATTTTCTTAGAATTCATCATAGACTCCTTTTTTCATATTAATACTCCCATTAATTAAAAATATCCCCACTAATTATCCCCCGAAAATTTGTCAAGACTTTTGGGTAGTTTTTTAAAAATTTAATAGCCTTTTTAAAAGCTGTTTTAAACGTTCAAAAATGTTTATATTATAACACCTTATCTACTCATGACTTATTTACAGAAAACAATTATATTTTTCTTTCTAATCTAATATTTATATTTAAAAATAAAAAGGGTTCTTAAAGTGAATGAATAAATAGGACTAAATAACCTTGTTTTGTTAAACCTATTTTTAGCATTCTGTTTTTATTCTTAATAAAAACAAAAAACCGACTTTCGTCGATTCTTTTTTCATTATGTGAACCTGTCCTCAGACAAGCATATTGTATAGTGTTTCATTTCCGTGAAGGTTGATATAACTTGGGTCAAAAGCCGAAAGACGCTCGAGAAGTCCATCATAGTCATTCTTGTCACTAAGAGCGATACCAATGAGAACTGGGCCTTTTCCTTTATTAGCACGTTTGATGTACTCAAAACGAGTGATATCATCATTTGGTCCCAAGATATCATTTACAAATTCACGAAGGGCACCAGGACGTTGTGGGAAGTTAACCACAAAGTAATGCTTGATACCATCATAGATAAGCGCACGTTCTTCCATCTCTGGCATACGGTTGATGTCATTGTTACCACCTGAAATGATACAGACGATGGTTTTCCCCTTAATCTCATCTTTGATCACTTCCAAAGCTGCTACTGATGCTGCCCCTGCAGGTTCTGCAATGGTGCCAACCTTAGAGTACATATCAATTAGGGTTTCTGAAATCAATCCTTCATCAACTCCCAAGAGGCGGTCAACATATTTACGTGCGACTTCAGAGGTCTTGACACCTACCTTTTGGACAGCAATCCCATCTGCAAACTTATCAATTTCTTCAAGTTTTACAGGATAACCACGGTCAAAAGCAGCACGCATACTACGAGCACCACTAGCCTCAACACCTACAACCTCTATAGAGGGTGCCACATCCTTGATATAGGTAGCCACACCAGAGATGAGTCCACCCCCACCTACCGGCACTAAGATACTATCAAAAGAAACACCTTCCTCTTGAGCCTGCTCATAAATTTCATAAGCAACAGTTCCTTGACCCGCTTGGACATTATAATCATCGAACGGATCAATGAAAGTCATCCCTTCAGACTTGGTATATTCCTGTGCTGCTTGAGCAGAAGCATCAAAGGTATCTCCAACCAATTTGATTGTTACAAACTTACCACCAAAGAAACGGACTTGACCAATTTTTTGGGGAGGCGTTGTTACTGGCATAAAGATAGTTGCAGGAATCTTCATTTCATTACAAGTATAAGCAACCCCTTGGGCATGGTTTCCGGCTGATGCACAGACCACACCATGCGCCTTATCCTCGTCACTCAACTGATGGATAGCATAGTAGGCTCCACGCAATTTGAAAGAACGTACCTTTTGCATATTTTCTTTTTTAATATAAATGGTCGCCCCGTATTTTTCAGATAAGTAGCGATCAAAATCTAGTGGTGTGCGTTCCACCACGTTTTTTAAGACTTCATTAGCCTTTACGATATCATTTGCAGTAATCATTGGCTCTCCTTTGACACAATATTCAAACTATTTCTATTGTATCACAATTTTCAGAAAAATAGCAGTCTATCAAAAGAAAACTCCTTGTTCATACAAAGAGTTTTACCTATTATTTATTATTCTTTTTTGATATCAAGAAATTGCGAAAAACTGTCGTATCTGCTAGGACTATAGCTGACGTTCATTGTGATGCTATCAATCATCTCAACAATATTTCTGATTGTTGTTGCATCGTACAAGCCACCCTCCGTATCCTTCAAGATATGTACTGCTAATTTTTCGATAGAAACCTCTGAAGTAGCTGCTACCAACGTGATGTCAACATTATCTTGACCGATGATTTCTGAAGCATGTTGAAGTGTCAAGTTGACAGTCATCGTCTTCGTTTCTGATGTTGAATGACGTCCCGCTTCAGTTTACCACTATTTGTATTTGCATGCTGTAAACTAGAGTTATTTTTAGTTTTCATAAAATTCGCTTGGTGTTTCTTATGAAACTAATGTTAACTTAATCTTTTTTGTAAGACAAGGGAATTTCCGGAAATCCTCGTAAATAGTAATTTTTTCATCTTGAATGGTCAGGTTTTTCAGAAATTTGAGAATTGTATTTTCTAATTTCATTATATATTCAGTTGTTTAATTCTATATAAAATGACAAAAATAAGCAGTAAATGATGACATTTCAGCTCCTAAAATACTAAATTTGATGAGAATAAAAACATCTCCCACACAAAGTGAGAAATGATTTATTTATCTATTTTTAGTATCCAAGATAACGGTAACAGGTCCATCATTGATCAGGCTAACCTGCATATCTGCACCAAAGCGTCCCCTTTCTACAGGAACATGAGCTGACAAGGATTGGTTGAAATCGTCATAGAACTGGCTAGCCATGTCAGGCTTTGCAGCTCCCGTAAATGCCGGTCGATTCCCTTTTTTCGTATCTGCAAAAAGCGTAAACTGAGAAACTGACAAAATCTGACCACCAATATCCTTAACAGAAAGATTCATCTTGCCATCTTCATCTGAAAAAATGCGCATATTGACAATCTTACGAACCGCATACTCTAGATCCTCTTTGGTGTCCTCTGGACCAACTCCGACCAAGAGTAAGAGGCCCTGCTTGATAGCACCAACCGTAGAATCCTCAATAACCACAGAGGCACTTTGCACGCGCTGAATTACAATCTTCATCGCAGTAACTCCTTAACCATTTGTACGTTTAACGCTGTAAACGTCAGGGATAATTTTAATCTTATCCACTAGACCAGTCAATTCAATAAGGTTTGCAATTTCAAAGCTAACGTGAATATTGGCAAACTTCATGTCCTTAGTCGGTTGCGCATTGACCGTAGCGATGCTCTTGGTCGTATTTGACAAGATTTGAAGAACATCATTCAACAGACCAGAACGGTTAAGGCCATAGATGTCAATCTCTGCCAAATAAGATTTATTGGCATTACGTTCATCCCACTCCACTTCGATTAGACGTTGCTCATAACCTTCTTGACTCTTGATATTATTACAATCTGAGCGATGAATAGCTATTCCACGTCCCTTGGTGATGTAACCTTCAATCTCATCTCCAGGTACTGGATTACAGCACTTAGCAATACGCATGAGGAGACCAGAGGCACCTTGAATGATGACGCCATTTTCACTCTTAACCTTAAGAACTTCTTTCTTCTCAGTCTTAACCTCGCCACCGTTCATTAGCTCTTCAGCTTCAGCTTTTGCCTTAGCACGCTCTTCCTCACGGCGTTCTTTTTCTGTCAGACGATTGAAAACAGCAGCAGCACTAATTTCGCCAAAGCCAACAGCGGCATAAAGAGCTTCCTCACTACGCACACTCATACGAGGAAGAATTTCCTCAATATGTTTCTTGTCTAGGTACTTATTGGCAACATAGCCATGCTCTTGGAAATAGGCAATCAAAAGCTCACGACCCTTGGTGATTGAAGCTTCCTTGTCTTGATTCTTAAAGAATTGACGAATTTTATTTCTGGCCTTAGTCGTTTTGACCATCTTAATCCAGTCTCGACTAGGACCAAAGGAATTGGCATTGGTGACAATCTCAACCACATCACCCGTCTTAAGTTTGGCAGTCAGAGGCACCATACGACCATTAACCTTGGCACCTGTGGCCTTCTCACCGACTTGGGTATGGATGGCATAGGCAAAGTCAATAGGACCTGAATCTTTAGGCAATTCCTGAACAGCACCATTTGGTGTAAAGACATAAATTCGCTCTGAGAAGATATCTTCTTTTACAGAGTCAACAAATCCCTTAGCATCCCCGTTCGAGGCATCTTGGAGTTCCACAAGATCCTTAATCCAATTCATTCCCAAAGCAGACTCTTTCGAATCTACCTTGCTCTTGATGCCTTTCTTGTAAGCCCAGTGAGCTGCAACCCCGTATTCGGCAACTTGGTGCATCTCCTTAGTACGGATTTGGATTTCAATAGGCCCTTTAGGTCCATAAACCGTCGTATGGATAGACTGATAACCATTGGATTTAGGATTGGCAATATAGTCTTTGAAACGGCCAGGCATCGGACGCCAGAGCTCATGGATGTATCCCAACATGGCATAAACATCACTATGCGTCTCCATAACACAACGGATGGCAATCAAATCATAAATTTGATCGAAGCGCTTTTTCTTGTCGCGCATCTTACGAAAAATAGAGTAGATGTGTTTTGGACGGCCATAAACATCACCGACAAGCCCTTGTTCAGCTGTATAGGTCTTAATTTTATCGACAATCTCGTCCACAAGTGCCTCACGCTCGCGACGCTTTTCCTTCATCATGTGGGAAATCTTATAAAATTCTACCTCGTTAAGGTAACGGAAAGACATGTCTTCCAATTCCCATTTGATACGACTAATACCTAAACGGTGGGCCAAAGGAGCATAGATTTCCATAGTTTCGCGAGAAATGCGCTCCTGCTTATCCTTACGAAGATGCTTAAGGGTACGCATATTGTGCAAACGATCGGCCAATTTAACCAAGATGACACGGATATCCTTAGACATAGCCATAAAGCATCTTACGGTGATTTTCAGCCAACTGCTCCTCGTGAGACTTGTACTCAACCTTACCAAGCTTAGTAACACCGTCCACGATATTTCGTACATCCGTACCAAAATCCGCTTCCAAATCATCGAGCGTTTTTTCGGTGTCTTCAACGACATCGTGTAAGAAACCACAGGCTACTGTCACTGCATCAAGATGGAGATCTGCCAAGATACCTGCCACTTGAATAGGGTGAATAATATAAGGTTCTCCTGACTGACGAAATTGCCCACTATGAGCATCTGTCGCATAATGCCAGGCTTCTTCAACTAATTTCAAATCATCTGCTGACATGTAGGCCGAGCAAATGTCTAAAATTTCTTCTCCTGTTACATTTTTATCTTTAGCCATGATTTCTTCCTTCGCTTCTCTTAATAACCTTTATTTTATCACTTTTACAAGTAAAGAAAAAGAGCTAGATAGGCAATTCTTAAGCGCAAGGAGCTAACTTGAAAAGCACAATATCTTGTGTTAGAATGATTGAACAAACACAAGATATAGATAGAAAGAGGACGCTTATGTCTCAACTTACCCTCGTTTATATTAGTCTAAGCGGTAATACCCAAAAGCTTTGTCAAACGTATGTCTGACTACCTATCCCTCAACCACGGGATTGAATGTCGCCAAATCAATATTAAAGAGCTTAATCATGAAACCTTCCAAGTAGATGAACCCTTTGTCGCACTCTTGCCAACCTACCTTGAAGGAGGAAATGGCGTTGACAATGGAGATGTTGAAATCCTAACCAATCCACTGGGTGACTTTATCGCAGCCCATGATAACCACAAACGTTGCTTTGGTATCATCGGTTCTGGTAACCGTAACTTCAATAACCAGTACTGCCTAACCGCCAAACAGTACAGTCAACGTTTTGGCTTCCCTATGTTGGGAGACTTTGAGCTTCGTGGCACACAGTCTGATATCGAACGTCTGGCACCTATTATCCTAGAAGCACAAAAGAACTTTAACCAACGCTAAAATTACAGCAAAAAAGCCCTGATAGGGGCTTTTTCCTTTGCTTAATTTTTTTCGTGTTTTTTGATTCCAAAGAATCCAGCCAAGGTCATAAGAACCAGACCAGCTAAAGTTGCTGACACAGATTCATCTGAACCAGTGTTTGGCAAAGGCCTTAACTGAACTTAAACCTTGAGTTTCTTGTACTTGAGCTTGAGGCAAGATAACGACTTGAGCGTTTGACAACTGGATAGCTGGGGCAGGTTTAGCCACGCTGGCAACTACAGTAGCTTTTGATATCTCACGCTTAGATTGGTCCGTCGTCTCGACACCTTTTGGTGACTTCTCAGATTCTTTATTAGTCGTATCATCAACTTGATTTGCTTTTTCTTAACAATCAAACGATACTCTGCAAATCCTGCCTGTGTTGATGTCCCATTGTGGTCATAAACAACCATATCAATTAGATCTTTATCCGCAATATCTGACTTAGTATCATTTTTTTCAAGCTTGGCCTTACTATTGACAACTTTCCATTTGCTGTCCGTATCAGTAAAGGTCTTGTTGACAATCTTATAAGGGTTGTAATAGTAATCACCAGTTTGAGCATTACGCACATTGACATTGATAATGTTAATCTTAGCAGCCTTAACCATATGATCCAAAAATTCGAGGCCATAGTTAAACTCGTGGTTTCCAAGCGTTTCAGCATCGTAACCAAGCATCTCAAAAGCCTTGTATATAGGGTGAGTCTCACCTTGGGCAACAGGATCAATCAAGGCCTTATAAGTTCCAAAAGGAGTTCCCTGAATCGTATCCCCACTGTCCACCAAGACCGTATTGGGATTGGTTTCACGGGCTTTTTTGATAAGGACAGCAGTTTTAGACAGACCAACGGTTTGAGACGGCTTATCTTGATAATAGTCATAGTTAACCAAGTTGGTATGAAGGTCTGTTGTTGACAAAATCTGCATATCAACTGTCTGCCCCTCATGAGCAGGCTCTGTAACAGTTTCAGCCTGTACTGGCACTGCTGGTGTCACCTGATTGGCATTCGTCAAAACAGCACTGGCTTCTTGACTTGCTTGGGTCGTTGAGGTGATTAGCTGATGGCTCTGTAGACGCATTTGTCGCTACTGTTGTTGGTGTAGCAGAGACAGTCTCTGTTCCTCCTTGAACAGCTGTCCCAAAGTTCCTTGTCCTGATACTACTGATGCACCACTATCTGCCACAGTTTCCGTAAGTAGTTGATACAGATGCCGTTGCTTCATCCAGCTTGCCCTACGACTTGTGGTACAGTCAAGAGAGCAAACAAAGTCCCAAAAACCACAGCAGATTGAGTCACATAACGATTCGTTTTTCATTAAAAATCTTCCCACTTTTATAAAAGATAATACAATTATATTTAAAACTAAATAAGATTATCAAACTTTTTTAGAAAATGCTCAATTTTTGTCATGCAAAACCAATAAAGCCAAGATTCAATCTCAGCCTAAAAGTGTCAAATACAAAAAAGTTGGAACAAAGCCAACTTTCTCTTAGTTATTCAATTCTAGGGCATAACTCACACTGCTCAAAGCATAGAGGGGAGCTGTTTCCGTCCGCATAATACGCGGTCCAAGGCCAACCTTAAGGCCACCGGCTTCTTCAAATGCATCAATCTCAGACGGAAATACCACCTTCTGGTCCAAAGATAAAGAGAATTTTTCTGACCATTCTCTACCTGAGCCAACTCACGAGCTAGAGTAGCCAACTCGCCTGCTTTGGCTGTTTCCTCATAGGCGATAAAAATCTTATCAAAATTATCTAATTCTGATAGAAATTCTCCCTTCTTCTCGAACAATCTAACTTCTGGAACACGATTACGCTTGGATTGTTCTGCAGCTCCTAAAGCAATCTTGGCAAGCTTATCTTCCTTCTTGGCAAGCTTCTTACCATCCCACTTGACCACAGACCAGTCGGCAGGGAAGGCCCCAAATAGCCTGAGCTCCAAGCTCTGTTGCCTTTTGTGTCACCAACTCCAGCTTATCTCCCTTGGGAAAACCAGAGGCAATGGTTACAGATACAGGCATCTCAACATTATCATTTAAGTCTTCAATCACTTCAAAGACATGATTCTCAGGGTCAGTCACACGTGCAAGACGCTTGATACCGTCTTCAAAAACTAAGACAACCTGATCATCCTCTGTTAAACGCATAACGTTAAACATATGCTTCACAGTATCCTTGTCTTTTATGATTACTGGATTTTCAACCTGCCCCTTTATAAAATACTGTTGCATTTAGCCTCCAATCACACCTGAAATATCATCTGTCTTCTTGAAGACACAAGCATTCCACTCTCCCTGAACCATGTGAGTTTCTAGGAAGAAACCTGCTTTCTCAGCCGATTCACGCACCATATCCCATTTTTCAGAGATAATCCCTGACATAATCAAATAACCTTCATCCTTAACCAAACGGTAGGCATCTTCCGTCAGGTGGATGAGAATATCCGCCAGAATATTAGCCACGATAACATCAGCTTCTTGAGTTACACCCTTCAAAAGGTCACCTGCAGCAACGTGGATATTTTCCATGCCAGGATTCATGTCGATATTTTTCCTGTGCCACTCGAACCGCTACGTCGTCAAGGTCATAGGCGTAGATCTCCTTAGCACCCAGAAGAGAGCTAGCAATCGAGAGGACACCCGATCCAGTTCCCACATCAATCACCGTCTCACCACCACGGAGCACCTGTTCAAGTGCAAAAAGGCTCATCTTAGTCGTTGGGTGTGTTCCTGTTCCAAAGGCCATGCCAGGATCTAGCTTGATAATCTTCTCACCTACTGATGCTTCATAATCCGTCCATGACGGTACGATGGTCAAGTCATGAGTGATTCGTGCTGGTTCATAGTACTTCTTCCAATTCTCAGCCCAATCCTCTTCAACCAATTCTTGAGTAGCCAAGTGAATATCTCCCGTTTCAAGACCAAAATCCGTCAACTCAGCCAAACGCTCATTAACTTGCTTGGTAATGGTCTCAATATCTGCTGACTCCGGATAATAAGCCGTAATTTTAACCGTCTCAACCTGCTCAACCTCAGGATAAAGTTCCCCAAAACGGTCCGCATTTTCCAAATAATCTGCACTATCATCAATAGCCACACCCTGGCTCCCAGATTCAATTAGAATATTAGAAGCCGCCTCTTCAACTTCACGATTAACCTCAATCGTTAGTTCTTGCCATTTGTCCATATATTATTTTCTTCCTTTTCTGATAAATAGTCTTTAAAACGTTCCTGCAACTGGGGAATGACACCTTCTGCTTTTATAAAATCCTCTACAGGCATTAGTTTAAATTCCTGCCCCTCGTCACCAAAACGAATCTCACGATGCTGCTCTTGGCTAATTCGGCCAACCACAAAGACAGCTGACCTATCTTTATCCAACATACTAGGATAGATTTTCGACCAAATAATCGATTCCTCTGTCAAAGTCAAGCCCAGCTCCTCCCAGACCTCACGTTGAAGACATTCAAGAGGCGTTTCTTGACCTTCTCTTCCACCACCTGGCAATTCCCATGTATTTGGCCAAGGAATATCTGGTTTATTATCTCTGAGAATGACCAAAATACTTTGCTCTACGAGTAAGGCAGCCTTAACACCTGTAAAATCAAACTGATTTTTTAAATAAGCATCCATCCTTTTTCGCTCCCTTTAATACCTTGGATAAGCAAAAAATTCCTTCTCTTCGAGTTGAGCTTTTCCTTTTTCGAAAGCTTCTTTGTCCCAAACCAAACCGAATTCCTCAGGTCCATCTTCAGATAGAAAATCCATCAAGTCACTCAATCCTTCTGTCGCCACCTCATTTAGGGTTTCTGCAAAATAGGCCAAAAACTCACGAGATAGACCTTTCTTAGGTTCATATGGGATTGTCACTAGGTAGTCCTCTTCATCAAAACGCGATTTTGCTGGATTGTAAAAGAGCACATAGTCTTCAAAAATAACATCTTCATCAGACACTTCACCCTTATCATCAATAGTCTCCACATTGCTACTGTTTTGTGCTTCTAGGATAAAGGTTACTTCTACAGCGTGATTCTTTTTATCCCAGTCCATCGCAAAATCATAGTCCAGATGTTTATCTAATTCTTCTTCTAATACTGACAAAAAGCCGAATTTAGCCATTTGTTTTCCTCGTTCTTTCTTATTATTCCCTTTATTTTAGCATAAAAGGAGCCAATAAAAAACAGAGTAGGCTGTCCCACTCTATCCTAGTTTATTATTTAGCATTTTCAACCGCTGCTGTCACAAAGGCAGTGTAAAGTTCTTCAGCATGGTTTGGACGGCTATGGTATTCTGGGTGGTATTGTGCTGCCACAAAGAATTTCTTGTCTGGGAGTTCTACAACTTCCATCAAACGATTATCTGGTGACACACCTGAGAATACAAAGCCCTCAGCCTCAAACTGTTCACGGAACTTAGTATTAAATTCATAACGGTGACGGTGACGACGTTGAACAACTTCTTGGTTGCCATAAGCGGCAGCAGCCTTAGAACCTGGTTTCAACTTACATGGGTAAAGACCGAGACGAAGAGTACCACCCATATCTTCAATGTCAATTTGATCACGCATAATATCGATAATTGGATATTTTGTGTTTGGATCAAGCTCAGCTGAATTAGCGCCATCCAAGTGAAGGACATGACGAGCAAACTCAATACATGTCAATTGCATACCAAGACAGACACCCAACATTGGCACATCATTTTCACGCGCATAACGAATAGCTTGAATCTTACCTTCCGTACCACGTTGACCGAAACCACCAGGCACGATGATTCCATCAGCATCAGCCAAACGAGAGGCAACATTTTCAGCGGTCAAATCATTAGCATTGACCCAGTCAATATCAATGGCAGTATCATTTGCCAAACCAGAGTGTTTAAGTGCCTCAACCACTGACAAGTAGGCATCGTGAAGCTCCACATACTTACCAACAAGGGCAATCTTAGTTGTTTTCTTAAGATTAAGCACCTTATCAACCATAGCAGACCATTCTGTCATATCTGCTGCTGGAGCATCCAGTTTCAAATGATCACAAACGATTTGATCCATACCTTGAGCCTGCATATTAAGTGGCACTTGATAGATATGTTCCACGTCGAGTGATTCGATAACAGCCTCAGGTGCAACATCACAGAACTGAGCCAATTTATTCTTGATTCCTTGACCAGCAGGTTGTTCTGTACGAATAACCAACATATTTGGTTGGATACCCAAACCACGCAATTCCTTAACAGAGTGTTGCGTTGGTTTTGTCTTCATTTCACCAGAGCCTTCAAATAAGGAAGAAGCGTTGTGTGGATATACATAACGTTGTCAGAACCAACATCAGCCTTCATTTGACGAAGTGCTTCAAGGAATGGGAGACTTTCAATATCCCCAACCGTACCACCAACTTCAGTGATAATGACATCTGAATCAGTCGTTGTCGCTGCACGCTTAATCTTGTCTTTCAAAGCATCTGTGATATGCGGAATCACCTGAACAGTCGCACCAAGATACTCCCCTTTACGTTCCTTACGCAAAACTTCGCTATAAATCTTACCAGTAGTCACGTTAGAGTATTTATTAAGATTGATATCAATAAAACGTTCGTAGTGACCAAGGTCAAGGTCAGTTTCAGCACCATCATCAGTAACATAAACTTCACCGTGTTGGTAAGGACTCATTGTCCCTGGGTCAATATTGATGTAAGGATCGAATTTGAATCGTTACCTTAAGACCACGATTCTTAAGCAAACGTCCAAGACTTGCAGCTACAATCCCTTTACCAATTGAAGATACCACACCACCAGTGACGAAAATATATTTTGTCATGTTAACTCCTTATAATATAATTCAAAACAACTACAGATAATAGATTGATTACCCACTCAGATAATCACGATAGCCCTTTCCTAGTACCTGATGGGAGCGGTGCAAATTACCTCACCTTAGACAAGTCCAGTAAATGACTAAAAACAAAAATGACCCCCAAGAGTTTCACTCTGGGAGCCTTAATCATGACCTCTTCAAAAGAGGTGCCCGATAAATAGTCTAAACTATCCAAGACCATTTGTCAATGAAAACTTAGTCGTTTGACTCATCCTCATAGTCATCGTCATCATCTTCTTCTGACAACTCAACATCATCCAAATCATCATCTGGAATAATTTCATTCAACTCAGAGTCATAAGATTCCACTTCGGCTTTCTCATCATCTTCGCTATCGTCATCATATTCAAGACTATCAGAATCAGGTGTGAAGTTTTCATCTTCTGGATCATCGTCATTATAATCGATGGCATCTTCATCACCATCCATGAAGGCATTAACTTTCTTGTTCTTACGTTTTGGTGCGTTTTCATCAGTATCTTCCAATGTGATGACTTCTTCATCGATTTCATCAATTGCATACCATGAACGCAAGCCCCATTTGTTATCACCTAGTGGAATGAAACTTCCATCCGTATTCAAATCTGAATAAAAGAATGGCAAAGCATTGCGGATATCAGCATCCGATTTTTCTAAGTAATTTTGAATTTCATTGACCAAATCATTGAAATACATTTCATTATCACGACCACGTGTTTCTAAGATAGCACGGGCCACTTCAATCATTGATAATTCACTTTTTTCTTGTCCAGCAAATACGTCTAGTTCCAAAGTGGTTCTCCTTCATTCTTACTCAAGCTAGTTTCCATCAGAAATAGCTCAGCAATCAATTTTTTTCGCTACCTTTTTATTTTTACGCTAAAAAAAGAGTCAATAGTCAAAAGTATTTATAGAAGAAAAAAATCAAGTCTCAACAGAAACTTGATTTTTAGTCATATTATTTAACTTTTTGCTGTGCTTGTGATAACTTCAACAGCTTTCTTCATAGTGATATCGTGTTTAAGCATTTCAGGTGAAAGAAGTGCAGAAACTTGTGATACTTCCATGTTGTACTCAGCTGCAAGATCATTGATTTCTTTTTGGATTTCTTCTTCTGTAGCGTCGAATCCTTCAGCAGCAGCAACAGCTTCGATAACAAGGTTAGTTTTCACACGTTTGTCAGCGTCAGCTTCATATTGTTTGTGAAGATCTTCTTGAGTTGTACCAGTGATTTGGAAGTACATTTCAGGAGAGATACCTTGACGTTGCATGTTACCCATGAATTCGTTCATAGCACGGTGAACTTCGTCTTCAACCATTTCTGCTGGCAATTCAACGATTTCAGCGTTTTTCAACAGCCAAATCAAGTGCAGCACCTTCAACAGCGTCATCATATGCGATTTCTTTAGCTGCTTCAAGTTCTTTACGGTATTTAGCTTTCAACTCATCAAGAGTTTCAACTTCATCGTCAAGATCTTTAGCCAACTCATCATCAAGAGCAGGAACTTCTTTAGCTTTAACTTCGTTAACTTTAGTAACAAATACAGCAGCTTTTACCTGCAAGGTCAGCAGCTTGATACTCTTCTGGGAAAGTTACTTTAACTTCTACTTCATCACCGACTTTTGCTCCAACCAATTGGTCTTCGAATCCTGGGATAAATTGACCTGAACCAAGTTCAAGAGAGTGGTTTTCACCTTTACCACCGTCGAATTCAACACCATCTACTGAACCAACAAAGTCGATAACAACAGTGTCGCCATTTTCAGCTGCACCTTCTTTAACGACCAATTCAGCCAAGTTTTTGCGTTCGTTTTCAAGCTTAGCATCAACTTCTTCATCAGTAACTTCTTTAGAAGCTTCAACTGAAACTTCAAGATCTTTATATGCACCAAGTTTTACTTCAGGTTTTGTAACAACTTCTGCAGTAAGTGTCCAATCTTGACCTTTTTCAATTGATTTTACATCAATTTTTTTGGTTGTGCAACAACATCAAGACCAAGTTCAGCAATCGCTGCTTCATAAGCTGCTGGAAGAATTGCATTCAAAGCATCGTCGTAAAGAGCTTCTTCACCAAATTTTTTTGGTTAAATACAGCACGAGGCATGTGTCCTTTTACGGAAGCCTGGAGCGTTCAAATTCTTTTTAACCTTGTTAAACGCTTGATCCAAAGCTCGGTTGAATTTTTATCTTGACCGATAGTGAATGTCACCACACCACGGTTAGTGGCTGTGTTTTCAAATGATACAGACATGTAGTCATTCTCCTTAAAATATTTTTATAGATACAGTTTAGTTTACCATATTTCAAAAGCCTTTTTAAAAGTTTTTCTCCAATTTAATCACAAGAAAATCGTTAGGAACTGCTACTTTTTCAAATTTTTGATAAACTAAAGCTATGAATATTTTACAAAGATACATCCAACAATTTAATTTTGAAGAGACCCTAATGGTACTCATTACAAAAGGAATTAAGCTCTTCATTCTTCTCATCATCTTTCTTCTTAGTAAGAAGATTATCAACTTCCTTTTTAAACATACAGTCGGACGCTCTCTAGCTTGGACAATTCAAACACCTGCTCGACAAAAAAACCATTGAACGTTTACTACACAATTGCATGAACTACGTGCTATACTTTTTTTCCTTGTTTACTGGCTTTTTTTAGTATCCTTGGGGTTCCAGTATCTAGCCTCCTTGCTCGGGTGCAGGACTTGCTCGGAGTTGCTCTTGGTCTAGGAGCTCAAGGCTTCCTATCAGATGTCGTTAATGGTTTTTTCATCTTATTAGAAAACCAGTTTGAAGTCGGCGACTCAGTTGAAGTAGGAGCCGTTACAGGTCTTGTTTCAACTGTAGGGTATTCGCACTACTCAAATTCGAGGATTTGATGGGACTCTTCATTTTATACCTAACAGAAATATCACAATTGTATCCAACAAATCTCGAGGAGACATGAGAGCTCAAATTGATATCCCAGTCTATCCATCAACCGATATCAATAAGGTGACAAGCATCATCCAAGAAGTAAATCAAAGAAAACATTGAAAAACTATCCTCAAATCTGTGGAGCACCAAATATCATTGGATTAAGCACAACTCCTTCCGGACAACTAGTATTTCGCATTGACATCTTTTACAAAAAAATGGACAACAAACTCATATCTATGCAGACTTCTTGAAACTTTACCAAGAAGCCCTAATCAAAGAAAATATTGAACTTCCAAGATTTATTGGAAACCCTATAGCAGTAAAATAAATTCATTACATTAAAAACACTTCAAAAGATAGATAAGATGAATCTACTTTCGAAGTGTTTTTTATTCATATTAAACAATATTGCCAGTCAAGGTTCTATATTAAGAATTAATCATCTTCATTGTAAGGATCAAAATCAACCATCCAAAATTTTAACTCTCTGATCATCTTTTTTCGACCTCTAAAACACTCCCCAGCTAGCAAACGGTCTAACTTAGTAGCATCTTCCGAAGACAACTGATTACGGAAAGCATTAAGCTGCTCATCATAAACAAGCCTATCAACAGCATCTAACTCTTTATTTGGAAGACAAAAAGCAATATCTGAAATTTCAATATAACATTGTCGATTAGCTTGACGTTTTACAGACTCCTGCCTTCTAACCTCATCATTAAGTCTATTCCTAAATTTAGTTTTAAAATAACGCCGTAACTTATCATCATCAGACTTTAATTCAGGAAACTTTTTCTAAAAAGCTGATAAAGCGTCATCATAGCCTCTTGCTCCATATCAGCAAGATCCCAAAGTTGGATGAAATATTGTCTACTAGCCTTAAGTACAATCGGCCTTACAACTTCATATGCATGAACAAAAACTTCTTGTTCCATTCAACCTCCTATTAATAGATATAATTTTTGTAATTAAATTAATTACGAAACCTATTATAAGAGAAAGATAAGAAAATTAAAATAGAGACATATATGTCACTATAAATAACTTAGCTAAAACAATTAGAGGAATGAGTGAGATAGAGTCAAAACCACCCACTATGATATGCCCCCTGTCAAGTAGACAGGTTAACTATCTAAAAAAGTGTCTGTTTTTGAAGGTCAGTCGTACAAAATAAATGTACGGCTGTTTTGTTATGCAGACCACTTAGACTTGTACTTTTCAATTTTGTTATTCTTAGCGATTGAGTATGACAAAGGATGTTCTGATGTTAAGACAGCGCTTCTAACTTCCAAAGGCGTTTTACAGTCATATCTACTTTGTGGACGCTCTTGACAGTATAGTCTTTGATGGCATAATAGTTGACAATCTCTTTGCGTTCATCAATAGTGGTTTTACGTCTTGCTTTTGCCATATAGATCCCCCGTTTTGGAGCGTAATCCTTAAGTTCTATATTCGCATTATACATCCTAATCCACTTTCTTAAAAGTCCTTAAGAAATATCATACTGATGACCTAAATCAATAGATGAAACCTCACCACTAATACATTTTTCTACAAGTTCCATTTTAAATTCTTTTGAATAGGAACGGTTTTTTGTTTTCTTTGTGAATCCTAAAATCCCATATTTTTATAGATGGCAGCCCAATCTTGAATCGTCCTTGTGGAAATATGGAGACAGTTACATATTTCAGATCTGGAGCGATTACCATTAATATAATCGAGACAAGCTTGTTCTTTCTCGCAGGGGGTGAATCTTTCTCTTCTAGACATAAAAATACCTCTTAAGTAAATTTTAGATATTTACCTTGTCTACTTAAGAGGTATCATATCATTTTCACGGGTGGTTTGCTCTTCGGCTGAAAAGCACCGCTAAAGATCTACCGAATCGTTTTCCTTCATCTCACCTTTTCTCGATAGCCCGACTAACTGGTCTCAATATCAACAAAAAGCCTAAAAACTAAATTTACAGCACTCATATTTATACTTTAAATTAGCGTTTCCGACAAATATCATTAAGCTATTCTTACCCTTTAAATATCCCATAAATGAAGAAACAATTAGTTTATATAGTATACTCACCAACATGTGAATATGATCTATGTATTTCAACATAATCGTAAGATTTGAACTATACTTGTTTTGTATTTTCCATAAATTATCTCACGTCGATATTTTAATGCGAACACAATATGATACTTATAATTCCTTGTAGTATGTACTAAAACTATTATTATCCTGTCACATCAAGGATTTTCTTTAGTATATTAGTTAGTGATCAGGAAAACTTATCTAATATAACACTTTAGGGAGATATTATTGATATATCGCTAAAAGCTTTTCAGAACCACTAGCACCGCTAGTGGTTTTCAAGGCTCTATAATTTCTGTAGTTGGTAAAACCACTGTAGAGATTATAGAGCTTTTTTGAATGTACCCAAAAAGTCCCATAAGAACTATAATGAAAAGCAACTAAACCATTCTTAGGAAGAACTCATGAGATTTATTCAGAATACCACAGAATAAAAAACACTAACATCATTATTTCTCTTGTTTTTGAAAAAGATACCCTCATCGAGGTTCAAGTAAAACTGGAATACCAACACTACAATGTCCTTAAAAAGCCTTTCTTCCAGTGTAAAGGGTGTCAGAGAGTCACTGTGGTTGAGACATCAATCGTTGAGAAAAAACACCAAATTTCAAATCTAGTCCGACAAAAAGTAACACAACACCTTACTGAAAAGGGATCACTAACAGATATTGCCAAAAGACTTCATGTCTCAACGTCCACTGTCTATCATAAACTTGACCAGTTTACTTTCAAGGAACATAAAGACCAACTCCCTACTGTTATGTCCTGAGATGAGCAAGATACAGTTTATTACGATGAATATGTCAGAAGCCTATATGCCACTAGCTCGAAGACTTTTTGTCAAACCTTAACTACAGTTGACAAATAAACCAAAAAAGCTAGACAATGTCTAGCTTAAAAAACTATACTCCGCCAGTAGGACTCGAACCTACGACATCATGATTAACAGTCATGCGCTACTACCAACTGAGCTATGGCGGATAAAGGCTAAGCAACTACCGTATCTAACAGGGGGCAACCCCCAACTACATCAGGCGTACTAGGGCTTAACTTCTGTGTTCGGCATGGGAACAGGTGTATCTCCTAGGCTATCGTCACTTAACTCTGAGTATTCTCAACTCAAAATTGAATATCTATACTGTATCAAGAAACCAAATCGTTGTCAATATGTCTCAGTTACTTTCTTTGGATAAGTCCTCGAGCTATTAGTATTAGTCCGCTACATGTGTCACCACACTTCCACTTCTAACCTATCAACCTGATCATCTCTCAGGGCTCTTACTGATATAAAATCATGGGAAATCTCATCTTGAGGTGGGCTTCACACTTAGATGCTTTCAGCGTTTATCCCTTCCCTACATAGCTACCCAGCGATGCTCTTGGCAGAACAACTGGTACACCAGCGGTAAGTCCACTCTGGTCCTCTCGTACTAGGAGCAGATCCTCTCAAATTTCCTACGCCCGCGACGGATAGGGACCGAACTGTCTCACGACGTTCTGAACCCAGCTCGCGTGCCGCTTTAATGGGCGAACAGCCCAACCCTTGGGACCGACTACAGCCCCAGGATGCGACGAGCCGACATCGAGGGTGCCAAACCTCCCCGTCGATGTGAACTCTTGGGGGAGATAAGCCTGTTATCCCCAGGGTAGCTTTTATCCGTTGAGCGATGGCCCTTCCATACGGAACCACCGGATCACTAAGCCCGACTTTCGTCCCTGCTCGAGTTGTAGCTCTCGCAGTCAAGCTCCCTTATACCTTTACACTCTGCGAATGATTTCCAACCATTCTGAGGGAACCTTTGGGCGCCTCCGTTACCTTTTAGGAGGCGACCGCCCCAGTCAAACTGCCCGTCAGACACTGTCTCCGATAGGGATAACCTATCTGGGTTAGAGTAGCCATAACACAAGGGTAGTATCCCAACAACGCCTCACTCGAAACTGGCGTCCCGAGGTCATAGGCTCCTACCTATCCTGTACATGTGGTACAGATACTCAATATCAAACTGCAGTAAAGCTCCATGGGGTCTTTCCGTCCTGTCGCGGGTAACCTGCATCTTCACAGGTACTAAAATTTCACCGAGTCTCTCGTTGAGACAGTGCCCAAATCATTACGCCTTTCGTGCGGGTCGGAACTTACCCGACAAGGAATTTCGCTACCTTAGGACCGTTATAGTTACGGCCGCCGTTTACTGGGGCTTCAATTCATACCTTCGCTTACGCTAAGCACTCCTCTTAACCTTCCAGCACCGGGCAGGCGTCACCCCCTATACAGTCATCTTACGATTTAGCAGAGAGCTGTGTTTTTGATAAACAGTTGCTTGGGCCTATTCACTGCGGCTGACCATAAGTCAGCGCCCCTTCTCCCGAAGTTACGGGGCCATTTTGCCGAGTTCCTTAACGAGAGTTCTCTCGCTCACCTGAGGCTACTCGCCTCGACTACCTGTGTCGGTTTGCGGTACGGGTAGAGTATAATTAACGCTAGAAGCTTTTCTCGGCAGTGTGACATCACTAACTTCGCTACTAAACTTCGCTCCCCATCACAGCTCAATGTTAGAGATATAAGCATTTAACTCATATCACACCTCACTGCTTGGCCAGACACTTCCAATCGTCTGGTTTAGTTAGCCTACTGCGTCCCTCCATCACTATATACTCTAGTACAGGAATATCAACCTGTTGTCCATCGGATACACCTTTCGGTCTCTCCTTAGGTCCCGACTAACCCAGGGCGGACGAGCCTTCCCCTGGAAACCTTAGTCTTACGGTGGACAGGATTCTCACCTGTCTTTCGCTACTCATACCGGCATTCTCACTTCTATGCGCTCCAGCACTCCTCACGGTACACCTTCTTCGCACATAGAACGCTCTCCTACCATACCTATAAAGGTATCCACAGCTTCGGTAATATGTTTTAGCCCCGGTACATTTTTCGGCGCAGGGTCACTCGACTAGTGAGCTATTACGCACTCTTTGAATGAATAGCTGCTTCTAAGCTAACATCCTGGTTGTCTGTGCAACCCCACATCCTTTTCCACTTAACATATATTTTGGGACCTTAGCTGGTGGTCTGGGCTGTTTCCCTTTCGACTACGGATCTTAGCACTCTGCAGTCTGACTGCCGATTATATCTCATTGGCATTCGGAGTTTATCTGAGATTGGTAATCCGGGATGGACCCCTCACCCAAACAGTGCTCTACCTCCAAGAGACTTAACATCGACGCTAGCCCTAAAAGCTATTTCGGAAGAACCAGCTATCTCCAAGTTCGTTTGGAATTTCTCCGCTACCCACAAGTCATCCAAGCACTTTTCAACGTGCCCTGGTTCGGTCCTCCAGTGAGTTTTACCTCACCTTCAACCTGCTCATGGGTAGGGTCACATGGTTTCGGGTCTACGACATGATACTAATGCGCCCTATTAAGACTCGGTTTCCCTACGGCTCCGTCTCTTCAACAACCTCGCATCATATCGTAACTCGCCGGTTCATTCTACAAAAAGGCACGCTCTCACCCATTAACGGGCTCGAACTTGTTGTAGGCACACGGTTTCAGGTTCTATTTCACTCCCCTCCCGGGTGCTTTTTCACCTTTCCCTCACGGTACTGGTTCACTATCGGTCACTAGAGAGTATTTAGGGTTGGGAGATGGTCCTCCCAGATTCCGACGAGATTTCTCGTGTCTCGCCGTACTCAGGATACTGCTAGGTATAAAGACTATTTCGAATACGAGGCTATTACTCTCTTTGGCCTACCTTCCCAGGTAGTTCTTCTATAATCTTTAAGTCCACGTTGCAGTCCTACAACCCCGAAGAGTAAACTCTTCGGTTTGCCCTCTTGCCGTTTCGCTCGCCGCTACTAAGGCAATCGCTTTTGCTTTCTCTTCCTGCAGCTACTTAGATGTTTCAGTTCACTGCGTCTTCCTCTACATTACCTTAACAGTAATGAGTGACAGGCATTACCTGCCGGGTTCCCCATTCGGACATCTCTGGATCATTGCTCACTTACAGCTCCCCAAAGCATTTCGTCGTTAGTCACGTCCTTCATCGGCTTCTAGTGCCAAGGCATCCACCGTGCGCCCTTATTAACTTAACCTTATTTTTGGCCTTTTCGACCTAACTCATTAAATATTCACAGCGTTTCGGTTTTATTTTTCTTGTTACTATCTATATGTAATTAATTACATATGGAATTTGATATAGATATTCAATTTTCAATGGACAATACTTGAATCTTTCGATTCAATGGAGCCTAGCGGGATCGAACCGCTGACCTCCTGCGTGCAAAGCAGGCGCTCTCCCAGCTGAGCTAAGGCCCCACAAGACCTCTCAAAACTAAATAAGAAACTCAAGTACATTCCGTTTTTCCTTAGAAAGAGTGATCCAGCCGCACCTTCCGATACGGCTACCTTGTTACGACTTCACCCCAATCATCTATCCCACCTTAGGGCGGCTGGCTCCAAAGGTTACCTCACCGACTTCGGGTGTTACAAACTCTCGTGGTGTGACGGGCGGTGTGTACAAGGCCCGGGAACGTATTCACCGCGGCGTGCTGATCCGCGATTACTAGCGATTCCGACTTCATGTAGGCGAGTTGCAGCCTACAATCCGAACTGAGATTGGCTTTAAGAGATTAGCTTGCCGTCACCGACTCGCAACTCGTTGTACCAACCATTGTAGCACGTGTGTAGCCCAGGTCATAAGGGGCATGATGATTTGACGTCATCCCCACCTTCCTCCGGTTTATTACCGGCAGTCTCGCTAGAGTGCCCAACTGAATGATGGCAACTAACAATAGGGGTTGCGCTCGTTGCGGGACTTAACCCAACATCTCACGACACGAGCTGACGACAACCATGCACCACCTGTCACCGATGTACCGAAGTAACTTTCTATCTCTAGAAATAGCATCGGGATGTCAAGACCTGGTAAGGTTCTTCGCGTTGCTTCGAATTAAACCACATGCTCCACCGCTTGTGCGGGCCCCCGTCAATTCCTTTGAGTTTCAACCTTGCGGTCGTACTCCCCAGGCGGAGTGCTTAATGCGTTAGCTGCGGCACTGAATCCCGGAAAGGATCCAACACCTAGCACTCATCGTTTACGGCGTGGACTACCAGGGTATCTAATCCTGTTCGCTCCCCACGCTTTCGAGCCTCAGCGTCAGTTACAGACCAGAGAGCCGCTTTCGCCACCGGTGTTCCTCCATATATCTACGCATTTCACCGCTACACATGGAATTCCACTCTCCCCTTCTGCACTCAAGTTTGACAGTTTCCAAAGCGAACTATGGTTGAGCCACAGCCTTTAACTTCAGACTTATCAAACCGCCTGCGCTCGCTTTACGCCCAATAAATCCGGACAACGCTCGGGACCTACGTATTACCGCGGCTGCTGGCACGTAGTTAGCCGTCCCTTTCTGGTAAGCTACCGTCACAGTGTGAACTTTCCACTCTCACACTCGTTCTTGACTTACAACAGAGCTTTACGATCCGAAAACCTTCTTCACTCACGCGGCGTTGCTCGGTCAGGGTTGCCCCCATTGCCGAAGATTCCCTACTGCTGCCTCCCGTAGGAGTCTGGGCCGTGTCTCAGTCCCAGTGTGGCCGATCACCCTCTCAGGTCGGCTATGTATCGTCGCCTAGGTGAGCCGTTACCTCACCTACTAGCTAATACAACGCAGGTCCATCTTGTAGTGGAGCAATTGCCCCTTTCAAATAAATGACATGTGTCACCCATTGTTATGCGGTATTAGCTATCGTTTCCAATAGTTATCCCCCGCTACAAGGCAGGTTACCTACGCGTTACTCACCCGTTCGCAACTCATCCAAGAAGAGCAAGCTCCTCTCTTCAGCGTTCTACTTGCATGTATTAGGCACGCCGCCAGCGTTCGTCCTGAGCCAGGATCAAACTCTCATTAAAAATTTTAATAATTGTTCGAGCGTTAACTCATTACCGTCGTCTGACGATTTATTCTTGTAAATTGACAGGTTATAATTCTTCTATCATAACCCTGCACTTGGTTTCTTATTCAGTTCTCAAAGGTCTAAATCGGGAAGACAGGATTCGAACCTGCGACCCCTTGGTCCCAAACCAAGTGCTCTACCAAGCTGAGCTACTTCCCGATAAAAATGCACCCTAGAGGAGTCGAACCTCTAACCGCCTGATTCGTAGTCAGGTACTCTATCCAGTTGAGCTAAGGGTGCTTATTATTAAATTATGCCGAGGACCGGAATCGAACCGGTACGAAAGTTTCCTTTCGCAGGATTTTAAGTCCTGTGCGTCTGCCAGTTCCGCCACCCCGGCTCCTCAAGCGAACGACGGGATTCGAACCCGCGACCCCCACCTTGGCAAGGTGGTGTTCTACCACTGAACTACGTTCGCGTTTTTATGCCGGCTACATGACTTGAACACGCGACCCTCTGATTACAAATCAGATGCTCTACCAACTGAGCTAAGCCGGCTAACTTTTTCTAATGCGGGTGAAGGGACTTGAACCCCCACGCCGTTAAGCGCCAGATCCTAAATCTGGTGCGTCTGCCAATTCCGCCACACCCGCATATATGACCCGTACTGGGCTCGAACCAGTGACCCATTGATTAAAAGTCAATTGCTCTACCAACTGAGCTAACGAGTCTCAAATATTTCTGCTTGAACGGTCCCGACGGGAATCGAACCCGCGATCTTCGCCGTGACAGGGCGACGTGATAACCGCTACACCACGGGACCTATGGGAGTTAACGGGATCGAACCGCTGACCCTCTGCTTGTAAGGCAGATGCTCTCCCAGCTGAGCTAAACTCCCTTTGTGCTAAGCAACTACCGTATCTAACAGGGGGCAACCCCCAACTACATCAGGCGTACTAGGGCTTAGCTTCTGTGTTCGGCATGGGAACAGGTGTATCTCCTAGGCTATCGTCACTTAACTCTGAGTATTCTCAACTCAAAATTGAATATCTATACTGTATCAAGAAACCAAATCGTTGTCAATATGTCTCAGTTACTTTCTTTGGATAAGTCCTCGAGCTATTAGTATTAGTCCGCTACATGTGTCACCACACTTCCACTTCTAACCTATCAACCTGATCATCTCTCAGGGCTCTTACTGATATAAAATCATGGGAAATCTCATCTTGAGGTGGGTTTCACACTTAGATGCTTTCAGCGTTTATCCCTTCCCTACATAGCTACCCAGCGATGCCTTTGGCAAGACAACTGGTACACCAGCGGTAAGTCCACTCTGGTCCTCTCGTACTAGGAGCAGATCCTCTCAAATTTCCTACGCCCGCGACGGATAGGGACCGAACTGTCTCACGACGTTCTGAACCCAGCTCGCGTGCCGCTTTAATGGGCGAACAGCCCAACCCTTGGGACCGACTACAGCCCCAGGATGCGACGAGCCGACATCGAGGTGCCAAACCTCCCCGTCGATGTGAACTCTTGGGGGAGATAAGCCTGTTATCCCCAGGGTAGCTTTTATCCGTTGAGCGATGGCCCTTCCATACGGAACCACCGGATCACTAAGCCCGACTTTCGTCCCTGCTCGAGTTGTAGCTCTCGCAGTCAAGCTCCCTTATACCTTTACACTCTGCGAATGATTTCCAACCATTCTGAGGGAACCTTTGGGCGCCTCCGTTACCTTTTAGGAGGCGACCGCCCCAGTCAAACTGCCCGTCAGACACTGTCTCCGATAGGGATAACCTATCTGGGTTAGAGTAGCCATAACACAAGGGTAGTATCCCAACAACGCCTCACTCGAAACTGGCGTCCCGAGGTCATAGGCTCCTACCTATCCTGTACATGTGGTACAGATACTCAATATCAAACTGCAGTAAAGCTCCATGGGGTCTTTCCGTCCTGTCGCGGGTAACCTGCATCTTCACAGGTACTAAAAATTTCACCGAGTCTCTCGTTGAGACAGTGCCCAAATCATTACGCCCTTTCGTGCGGGTCGGAACTTACCCGACAAGGAATTTCGCTACCTTAGGACCGTTATAGTTACGGCCGCCGTTTACTGGGGCTTCAATTCATACCTTCGCTTACGCTAAGCACTCCTCTTAACCTTCCAGCACCGGGCAGGCGTCACCCCCTATACATCATCTTACGATTTAGCAGAGAGCTGTGTTTTTGATAAACAGTTGCTTGGGCCTATTCACTGCGGCTGACCATAAGTCAGCGCCCCTTCTCCCGAAGTTACGGGGTCATTTTGCCGAGTTCCTTAACGAGAGTTCTCTCGCTCACCTGAGGCTACTCGCCTCGACTACCTGTGTCGGTTTGCGGTACGGGTAGAGTATAATTAACGCTAGAAGCTTTTCTCGGCAGTGTGACATCACTAACTTCGCTACTAAACTTCGCTCCCCATCACAGCTCAATGTTAGAGATATAAGCATTTGACTCATATCACACCTCACTGCTTGGCCAGACACTTCCAATCGTCTGGTTTAGTTAGCCTACTGCGTCCCTCCATCACTATATACTCTAGTACAGGAATATCAACCTGTTGTCCATCGGATACACCTTTCGGTCTCTCCTTAGGTCCCGACTAACCCAGGGCGGACGAGCCTTCCCCTGGAAACCTTAGTCTTACGGTGGACAGGATTCTCACCTGTCTTTCGCTACTCATACCGGCATTCTCACTTCTATGCGCTCCAGCACTCCTCACGGTACACCTTCTTCGCACATAGAACGCTCTCCTACCATACCTATAAAAGGTATCCACAGCTTCAGTAATATGTTTTTAGCCCCGGTACATTTTCGGCGCAGGGTCACTCGACTAGTGAGCTATTACGCACTCTTTGAATGAATAGCTGCTTCTAAGCTAACATCCTAGTTGTCTGTGCAACCCCACATCCTTTTCCACTTAACATATATTTTTGGGACCTTAGCTGGTGGTCTGGGCTGTTTCCCTTTCGACTACGGATCTTAGCACTCGCAGATCTGACTGCCGATTATATCTCATTGGCATTCGGAGTTTATCTGAGATTGGTAATCCGGGATGGACCCCTCACCCAAACAGTGCTCTACCTCCAAGAGACTTAACATCGACGCTAGCCCTAAAAAGCTATTTCGGAGAGAACCAGCTATCTCCAAGTTCGTTTGGAATTTCTCCGCTACCCACAAGTCATCCAAGCACTTTTCAACGTGCCCTGGTTCGAGTCCTCAGTGAGTTTTACCTCACCTTCAACCTGCTCATGGGTAGGTCACATGGTTTTCGGGTCTACGACATGATACTAAGACGCCCTATTCAGACTCGGTTTCCCTACGGCTCCGTCTCTTCAACTTAACCTCGCATCATATCGTAACTCGCCGGTTCATTCTACAAAAGGCACGCTCTCACCCATTAACGGGCTCGAACTTGTTGTAGGCACACGGTTTCAGGTTCTATTTCACTCCCCTCCCGGGGTGCTTTTCACCTTTCCCTCACGGTACTGGTTCACTATCGGTCACTAGAGTATTTGGGGTTGGGAGATGGTCCTCCCAGATTCCGACGAGATTTCTCGTGTCTCGCCGTACTCAGGATACTGCTAGGTATAAAGACTATTTCGAATACAGGCTATTACTCTCTTTGGCCTACCTTCCCAGGTAGTTCTTCTATAATCTTTAAGTCCACATTGCAGTCCTACAACCCCGAAGAGTAAACTCTTCGGTTTGCCCTCCTGCCGTTTCGCTCGCCGCTACTAAGGCAATCGCTTTTGCTTTCTCTTCCTGCAGCTACTTAGATGTTTCAGTTCACTGCGTCTTCCTCTACATTACCTTAACAGTAATGAGTGACAGGCATTACCTGCCGGGTTCCCCCATTCGGACATCTCTGGATCATTGCTCACTTACAGCTCCCCAAAGCATTTCGTCGTTAGTCACGTCCTTCATCGGCTTCTAGTGCCAAGGCATCCACCGTGCGCCCTTATTAACTTAACCTTATTTTGGCCTTTCGACCTAACTCATTAAATATTCACAGCGTTTCGGTTTATTTTCTTGTTACTATCTATATGTAATTACTTACATATGGAATTTGATATAGATATTCAATTTTCAATGGACAATACTTGAATCTTTCGATTCAATGGAGCCTAGCGGGATCGAACCGCTGACCTCCTGCGTGCAAAGCAGGCGCTCTCCCAGCTGAGCTAAGGCCCCACAAGACCTCTCAAAACTAAATAAGAAACTCAAGTGCATTCCGTTTTTCCTTAGAAAGGAGGTGATCCAGCCGCACCTTCCGATACGGCTACCTTGTTACGACTTCACCCCAATCATCTATCCCACCTTAGGCGGCTGGCTCCAAAAGGTTACCTCACCGACTTCGGGTGTTACAAACTCTCGTGGTGTGACGGGCGGTGTGTACAAGGCCCGGGAACGTATTCACCGCGGCGTGCTGATCCGCGATTACTAGCGATTCCGACTTCATGTAGGCGAGTTGCAGCCTACAATCCGAACTGAGATTGGCTTTAAGAGATTAGCTTGCCGTCACCGACTCGCAACTCGTTGTACCAACCATTGTAGCACGTGTGTAGCCCAGGTCATAAGGGGCATGATGATTTGACGTCATCCCCACCTTCCTCCGGTTTATTACCGGCAGTCTCGCTAGAGTGCCCAACTGAATGATGGCAACTAACAATAGGGGTTGCGCTCGTTGCGGGACTTAACCCAACATCTCACGACACGAGCTGACGACAACCATGCACCACCTGTCACCGATGTACCGAAGTAACTTTCTATCTCTAGAAATAGCATCGGGATGTCAAGACCTGGTAAGGTTCTTCGCGTTGCTTCGAATTAAACCACATGCTCCACCGCTTGTGCGGGCCCCCGTCAATTCCTTTGAGTTTCAACCTTGCGGTCGTACTCCCCAGGCGGAGTGCTTAATGCGTTAGCTGCGGCACTGAATCCCGGAAAGGATCAACACCTAGCACTCATCGTTTACGGCGTGGACTACCAGGGTATCTAATCCTGTTTGCTCCCCACGCTTTCGAGCCTCAGCGTCAGTTACAAGCCAGAGAGCCGCTTTCGCCACCGGTGTTCCTCCATATATCTACGCATTTCACCGCTACACATGGAATTCCACTCTCCCCTTCTGCACTCAAGTTTGACAGTTTCCAAAGCGAACTATGGTTGAGCCACAGCCTTTAACTTCAGACTTATCAAACCGCCTGCGCTCGCTTTACGCCCAATAAATCCGGACAACGCTCGGGACCTACGTATTACCGCGGCTGCTGGCACGTAGTTAGCCGTCCCTTTCTGGTAAGCTACCGTCACAGTGTGAACTTTCCACTCTCACACTCGTTCTTGACTTACAACAGAGCTTTACGATCCGAAAACCTTCTTCACTCACGCGGCGTTGCTCGGTCAGGGTTGCCCCCATTGCCGAAGATTCCCTACTGCTGCCTCCCGTAGGAGTCTGGGCCGTGTCTCAGTCCCAGTGTGGCCGATCACCCTCTCAGGTCGGCTATGTATCGTCGCCTAGGTGAGCCGTTACCTCACCTACTAGCTAATACAACGCAGGTCCATCTTGTAGTGGAGCAATTGCCCCTTTCAAATAAATGACATGTGTCACCCATTGTTATGCGGTATTAGCTATCGTTTCCAATAGTTATCCCCCGCTACAAGGCAGGTTACCTACGCGTTACTCACCCGTTCGCAACTCATCCAAGAAGAGCAAGCTCCTCTCTTCAGCGTTCTACTTGCATGTATTAGGCACGCCGCCAGCGTTCGTCCTGAGCCAGGATCAAACTCTCATTAAAATCTTTAATAATTGTTCGAGCGTTAACTCATTACCGTCGTCTGACGATTTATTCTTGTAAATTGACAGGTTATAATTCTTCTATCATAACCCTGCACTTGGTTTCTTATTCAGTTCTCAAAGGTCTTTGTCTCTCTTGAGACAACTTCTATATTCTAGCAAAGATAGAATATCTTGTCAACACCTTTTTTAAAGTTTTTTTCACTTCTTGGCGTTTGCCGTCCCTTTCGAAACAGCTTATTTATAATATCATCTCTGCTTAAACTTGTCAATAACTTTTTTAAAGTTTTGGAACCTTTACGAGTTAGAGACAAATCACTTAAGACAACTTTTATATCTTAGCACCCTTTTGGATAGCTGTCAAGAGGGTTATCGCAAATCTGTTGTCATTTATTTGATTGAACTTTTTTGAATCCTTGATACAATACCCATCCAACAACTACACCAAGGGCATTCTGGCAGAAATTAGGAATTACTTCTGCGATTGAAGCTCCTATTCCATACATAAATACTGAAGCAAGTGCATAGCCACCCACCATCACAACTGCTGCAATCAGAAGACCTAGGATACGATAGTTCCCTTTAAAGCCAGCAAAATAACCTTGTGCACCATGGATTAACAAACTGATAAACATCCATTGCGGAGCAGATGATAGCAGATCTATCAGAAAAAGCAGACAACCCGCCCACAATGCCTCTTTCTTCCCAAGATAGAAGGCTGTGAAGTAGATTCCTGCATCTACCAAGGTTAAGAGCCCTGTCGGAGTTGGAATTTTAGCTACGAATCCAAAGGTCACTGATAAAGCTGTTAAGATAGCTAATAATGTTAGCTCTTTTGTTTTCTTATTTTGCATATTGAACTACTCCAAATTCATTTGATTGTTTAATTGATTCATAAACAAAGGCTTTAGCATTTGCCACAGCTTCAGTTTCTGAACATCCTTTAACTAATTCACTAGCTATACTTGAAGCAAATGTACATCCTGCACCGGTATTGTTTTTGTCTAGCACAGCTTCTTCAAACAATTTGTAGTCTGTTCCATCATAAAAGACATCTATCGCTTTATTACCATCCAAGCGGTTTCCACCTTTGACAACGACAGTCTTAGCACCTAATTCATTGAGATAGCTAGCCGCATGCTTCATGTCATCAAGAGTCTTGACCTTTCTATCTATTAGCAGTTCGACTTCAGGTAAGTTCGGAGTGATAACCGTGATATAAGGGAAAAATTTAACCAATTCATCACGTAGTTGAGAAACTTCAACGTCATGAGTCTCCTTACATACTAAAACGGGATCCAAGACAATTGGAATATCAGAATGGTTTTTAACAAAATCCAACGTTAACTCTGCGATTTCAACGTTAGGCAACAAACCAATTTTAATTGCTGAAAATGGGACATCTTTTAGTGAGTCAAGTTGTTGTTTAAAAACATTAGTATCAACCGGAATGACCTCAAAACCATTCTCAGTCATTGCTGTTAGACAGGTAAGAGCCAAAAATCCATGCTGTTTATTAGTGGTGAAGGTCGCTAAATCCGCATGAAGCCCGCCACCACTAAAAATATCATTCCCTGAAATCGCTAATACCAATTCATCTCTCATATCGTATCTCCTTCAAATATAACCCATTACCTGCTGCGGTTGGCCCCGCAAGATTGCGGTCACGACTTTCCAACACGGTCTTCACTTGCGAAACTGGCATGCGTCCATTTCCAATTTTCAACAATGTTCCAACCATATTTCTAACTTGCTTATAAAGAAAGCCATTCCCAGAAAAAGTAAAGATATAAAACCCAGTTTTCTCATCGATAGATACACTTGCCTGGGTAATTGTACGCACTTTATTTTCTACAGAGGTCCCTGAAGCTGTGAAGCCTGTAAAATCATGTGTGCCAACCAATTCCATAGCAGCCTCTTGCATAGGAGCTAGACTTAGAGGGTAGGGATAGTGGGTAGCATAATTACGCATCATGGGGTTCTTAGGTCGCCCTGCATCTACTAGGAACTCATAGGTTTTACTATGCTTGTTATAACGTGCATGGAATTCCTCCGATACAAGCTCGATACTAACAATGTCAATATCATCTGGACACTGTGTATCTAAACCGAAACGTAACTTCTCTGGATCTCGCTCCTGAGGTAAATCGAAGTGGATAACTTGTCCATAGGCATGAACACCTGCATCTGTACGACCCGCTCCATGAACGGTGACAGGAGTACCACTATTTAACCGTAATAGAGTCTTTTCAAGTTCTTCTTGAATAGAACGTGTATTTGGTTGTCTTTGAAAACCTGAGAAAAGTGTACCATCATAGGAAATTGTCGCTTTGTATCTAACCATAAAATTATCATATCAGATTTTTTTAAGGATAAAAAGTAGATCGATTGTCAACTGACCCCATGCAGTTTCTGGCAAAAAAAGAAAAAGACGCATTAAGCGTCCTTCCTTTATAAATCTTCTAAGGCATCCTTTACTTTATTGAAGAAACCTTTTTTCTGTGGTGCAATCTTTTCATCACCGCTTGCTTTGGCGAATGCAAGGAGAGCTTCTTTTTGGGCATCATTTAGCTTCGTAGGAGTTACAATCCTAACTGTAACGTGTTGGTCTCCTTGTGAACCTCCACGAAGACGTGGAGCACCCTTTCCTTTTAGACGGAAAGTTTTGCCTGTTTGAGTTCCTGCTGGAATGGTCATCTCAACATTGCCGTGAACTGTTGGTACTTCGACAGTATCACCAAGAGCTGCTTGGACAAAGGAAATGTTAAGTGTATAGTAAATTGTTGATCCATCACGCGTAAATTTATCACTTGGATTAACATTGATGATTACAAAGAGATCTCCATAAGGTCCACCATTGAAACCAGCTTCACCTTGACCAGCAAGACGGATTTGTTGACCTGTTTCAACACCTGCTGGAATCTTGACAGATACTTTATGGCTTTGTTTTTCATGTCCTGTTCCGTGACAAGTTTGACATGGCTCCTTAATTTCTTGACCTGTTCCATGACAAACATCACAGGTTACTTGACGACGCATCATACCAAGTGGTGTTTGCGTATCAACATTGATAACCCCTTGACCATGACAGCGACCACAAGTTACAGGGCTTGTTCCAGGTTTTGCACCAGATCCCGAACATGTCTTACATGTCGCTTCACGATTGTAGTGCACTTCTTTTTCGGCACCAAAAATCGCCTCTTCGAAGCTTAGGTTGACACGGTACTGAAGGTCGTCTCCTTGACGAGGAGCATTTGGATTGCGAGTAGCACCGCCACCAAAGAAGCTCGAGAAGATATCCTCAAAGCCTCCAAAGCCTGCACCACCATCGAAGCCACCAAAGCCTCCTTGGCCACCAAAACCATTCGCACCATCTGGTCCGTATTGGTCATAGGCTGCACGTTTTTGGTCATCACTTAGAGTTTCGTATGCCTCTTGGACCTCTTTATATTTTTCTTCCGCACCTGGTTCTTTATTGATATCTGGGTGGTATTTCTTAGACATCTTACGATAGGCACGTTTAATTTCATCTTGAGAGGCATCCTTAGATACCCCAAGACGATCGTAATATTCGGTATTGTTCATAATTTTAGATACAAAGGGCATCTAATGGAGAAAGCCAAAGTAATAGTTTTGAAGATAAACTATCAGTTCCTTGAAACCAACTTTCTTTTTTGGCTTAATCCATAGCCCGTGTTCAATGACGAACACTCTTTGTTCCTTTCTATATTTATTTGTTATGATATGAAGTAAAAATACATCTTATATTTACTTCACTTATTTTAGCGAAAAACAGAGGCTGGTTTGCAACCTCTGGATTTCTTACTATCATTTACTAATTAGTCAGAATTGAGCACCCCTAACCTCTTGGTGAAAAAGATAAATCTTCCTAGAAACTAAAGCTTCTGCGTCGAATCTCCTATTTTCACTGTGAGGTTTTAACGGGCTTTGCATCTTATTTTTCAGTAAACTCTCCGTCTACGACGTCGTCGCCTGAGTTATCTGCTGTTTGTGCACCTTCTGCTCCTGCTTGAGCTTGTTGTGCTGCTGCAGCTTGTTCGTAAAGTTTAACTGCAAGAGCTTGAGCTTTTTCGTTAAGAGCTTCCAATTTAGCCTTCATGTCATCAAGATTGCCTGATTCTTGAGCTTTCTTAAGATCATCAAGAGCTGATTGAGCAGCATCACGTTCTGTATCGAAGCCTTTACCTTCTGTTTCTTTGATTGTTTTTTCAGTCGCAAAGATAGCTTGGTCAACTTCGTTACGAAGATCTACTTCTTCTTTACGTTTTGCATCTGCTTCAGCATTTGCTTCAGCATCTTTCATCATCTTTTCAATTTCTTCGTCTGTCAAACCAGAGTTAGATTGGATGACAATTGTTTGTTCTTTTTGAGTTCCAAGGTCTTTCGCTTTAACAGATACGATACCGTTCTTATCAATATCGAAAGTAACTTCGATTTGTGGGATACCACGAGGTGCAGCTGGGATATCAGTCAATTGGAAACGTCCAAGAGTCTTGTTATCTGCTGCCATTGGGCGTTCCCCTTGAAGAACGTGGATATCAACGGCTGGTTGGTTGTCTGCTGCAGTTGAGAAGACTTGTGATTTAGATGTTGGAATAGTAGTGTTGCGGTCAATAAGTTTTGTGAACACTCCACCCATTGTTTCGATACCAAGTGACAATGGAGTTACGTCAAGAAGGACAACGTCTTTGACATCACCAGTAATAACACCACCTTGGATAGCAGCACCCATGGCAACTACTTCATCAGGGTTAACTGATTTGTTTGGTTCTTTACCAGTTTCAGCTTTAACAGCTTCTACAACGGCAGGGATACGAGTTGAACCACCGACAAGAATAACTTCGTCAATATCTGACAAGCTCAAACCTGCATCTGAAAGGGCTTGACGAACTGGAGTTTTCGTACGTTCGACAAGGTCACGAGTCAAATCATCAAATTTCGCACGAGTCAATGTCATTTCCAAGTGAAGAGGTCCAGCATCACCAGCAGTGATGAATGGCAAGCTGATTTGTGTTGAAGTGACACCAGAAAGGTCTTTCTTAGCTTTTTCAGCTGCATCTTTCAAACGTTGAAGAGCCATCTTGTCTGTTGACAAGTCGATACCATTTTCTTTCTTAAATTCTTCAACCATGTGGTCGATGATTTTTTGGTCAAAGTCATCACCACCGAGTTTGTTATCCCTGCAGTTGCCAATACGTCAAAGACACCGTCACCAAGTTCAAGGATAGATACGTCGAATGTACCACCACCAAGGTCGAATACCAAGATTTTTTCTTCTTTATCAGTCTTATCCAAACCGTAAGCAAGGGCTGCTGCTGTTGGTTCGTTGACGATACGTTCTACTTCAAGACCAGCGATTTTACCAGCGTCTTTTGTTGCTTGACGTTGTGCATCGTTGAAGTAAGCAGGAACTGTGATAACTGCTTTAGTTACTTTTTCACCAAGGTAATCTTCAGCATAACCTTTCAAGTATTGAAGAATCATAGCTGAAATCTCTTGTGGTGTGTATTCTTACCGTTTGCAGAAACTTTTTCAGAAGTACCCATCTTAGATTTGATAGAGATGATTGTATCTGGGTTTGTTACTGCTTGACGTTTTGCAGCGTCACCAACGATGATTTCACCGTTTTTGAATGACACAACAGATGGAGTTGTGCGGTTACCTTCTGGGTTTGCGATAATTTTTGATTCAGTTCCTTCAAGAACTGCTACTGCTGAGTTTGTTGTACCTAAGTCAATACCAATGATTTTAGACATATGTTTTTCCCCTTTTTACTTTAATTTCTATTTTGCTTTTTTTATCTTTCATTCATAGTTTTCTGTCATTTCGGACAAGTTTTCAATTAATTATATACAACTACCATAGCTGGGCGTAAGACGCGTTCGTGGAGTTTATACCCTTTTTGGAAAACTTGTGCAATCGTGTCTGCTGGATGTTCATCATCTGCAGGCATTGTTTGAATCGCCATGTGGAAGTTATGATCGAAATCACTATCAGCTGGAATTTCTTCGATTCCTTCCTCTTTAAGAGCATGCACTAAACTTTCTTGCACCATTTCCAAACCTTTTTTGACATCATCAGTCAAACCCTCAACAGCAAGAGCACGTTCAAGGTTATCAAGTGATGGCAAGATTGCTTTTGCTAAATCTTGGCTACGATACTTTTGTAATTGTTGACGTTCTTCATTAGCACGGCGTTGAATATTTTGCATCTCTGCATGGGCACGAAGGTATTTATTTTCAAATTCCTCCGCACGCGCTTGTGCTTCTTCAAGCTCAGAAGTTTCCCTTGTTTCTTCTACAACTTCTTCAGTTGTCTCGGTAGCTTCCTCTTCTTTTACTTCTTCTTTTTTAATATCTTCTGTCAAGGCATTCACCTCTTTCTATACTTTTTAAAACGTTATAGCTTAATTAACTTCATAATGGTTACTATTGAGATAACGGTAATAATCCGTCAACTTCATAACCAAAACTCTACTAATAACATTGACCAAACTAACCATGCGACGATAATCCATTTCAACTGGACCAATCACATGCATGAGTGCCATCCCACGATAAGGAATCAGGAATTTATGACTCATAACTGTGACATTTTCAAGCACTTCTTCAGTTGATTCTGCAACCGAAATCTTGGTCACTTCATCATCGGAGATAGCTGATCGAAGCTCAAGTGCCACATGTTGTGGATTGTCCAAAAATTGATAGGTTTTTAAGTCGGCATAAGTCAGTGATGCAACCTTACCTTCGATGAAAATCAATTCCTTAAAAAGTTGTGAAAAGATATAATCAAACAAATCTAGAACATTATCTGTTATTTTGAAATACTTTTGCACAATCTGAGGAATCTCAGTTCTCAATCGGTAATGGATATCTAAGACAGTGTTTCCCAAAAAACGTTCTTGAACAAGCTTATGAAGAGTTTCCAAATCACTAGACAAGAAATTTTTTGGAATAGCAAATTGAACTGTCACCGGCTTAGATTCATCTAGAGTAAGAACCGCTAAAGCGTCGTGATTGGATAGATGAACAATGTCAAATCCAGTCAGACGTTGTCGTGTCGGTTCCACATCTTGAATCACTGCTGTACATCCTGTCATTTCTGCCAGCAGCTTCGCCGCTGCATCCAAGATATCTTCAAGTTTAAAGGCTTCAAAATCAAAGGCCTTGACCACTTGATAAATATCTTGTTCATCAATCGTATCAAGATTCAAAGAATTAGCAACGAAATACTGGAAACCTGCTCGGCTTGGCATACGCCCACTAGAGGTATGAGCTTTTTCAAGATAGCCCATCTTTTCAAGCTTGGCCATGTCATTACGAATGGTCGCTGAACTCGAATCAATTGATTCTTGTAACGCTTTAGAACCAACCGGTTCATGTGTACGAGTGAACATCTCAACTATCAAATTCAAAATAGCGTTTTGCCTTTGCGTAATCACGATGTCACCTCATTTCTATTTATTAGCACTCTAACACATCGACTGCTAACTTATGATTCTATTATACACCTAAACTTGAACATGTCAACCCAAAAAACCAAAAAATTAGCACTCTTTTTGTAAGAGTGCTAAAAATACATCTTAAGACCTAGAAAAGCAAAAAAAGAGCACCTCAGAGGTACTCTAATCTTATCAATCATATTTTGACAAATGAGAGGTCTCAATAATAGATATGAGGTGTTTGGCATAATCTGGATCACTGCTAAAACCCGCAGCTTGTAGTTTTTCTGCTGCAACTTTATAACTAGTCGTTCCTGCCACCTCTTTATAGGTCGACTCACCCCACGTTCCTTGGCGAAGTTCTTCTAAATAAGTCATCATAGAACTTGACCAATCCTTAAAAACTGCAAAATCCACCTTTTGGTATTGCCATTTCCCTTTACTGTAGATACTATCCTTTAAACGAATACGTTCTTGACCTGGCTGAGCAGGGAGACTGTAGATGTTATGATATTTAACAGATAAGAGACTACTACCATAATTCGATTCATATGCAGCTTGGCTAAGGAGAATTGACGCAGGGACACCATAGTTTTTAGACATTTTTTGTGCTGTTGGTGCTAAGTTTTCAATAAACCCTTTCTGCGTATAAGCAACCTTTACCGAACGAGCATTATCATCTGTAGAGGCATGAAGAATCAAAGGCAAGAGAATACCTAAAGCGAAAAGAGCAACTAAGCTTATGAAGGCTGTTAGTTTAAAACGTCGTCTCACTTAGTTTTCTCCTTTAATAATGCCAAATATTCTTCCAAAGTAATATTATGTTCAGTCATGTACTCTGCTGATTCTTTACCAACGTAGCGGAAATGCCAATCCTCATAACCCACACCTGTTGACGATGTCTTACCATCTGGGAAACGAAGAACAAAGCCATACTTTGGCGCTAACTTTTTGACCTTAGCCACAGTATCTGGATCTGCTTCATTTAAGCTGTCTACAGTACTCATGTCAATCGCAAGACCTGTCTGATGCTCACTAGCACCTGGTGGCTGTGAATAAGTCTGAACCTTCTTCTCTGCCTGAGACTCTGTCAAAGTCGGATCAGCAGCCATTTCCTGCTGAACATAACTGTTATAAAGTTCTGTCTGATAAGCAACACTACGATAACCTGATATCAAGTGATAACTTGGATCAATTTCTTGAGCAGCTGCTAAAAACTGCTTAACGTTCTTAGCAATTCTTGCATCTACAGAAACACCATCGACATTAGCAAGCTCAGGGTTAAGTTCTTTAGACTTATTATCTCGATTTACCAAAAGCAATTCCCAGTCTTTAGGAGATACGTCAGGTAGTCCCTTTGTATCCTTGCTTTGAGTCGCATCGGTAGCTTGCTTACTACTTTTTGTTACTGATAATCCATTGGTTTGTTGGACCGTACGACTGACACCAAATACTGAATAAAGTCCTGCTGCAACTAAAAGAACTGTAATCAAGACACCACTGATAACCAAAAACCAGTTAGTTTGCTTTTTCGCCTGACGGCGACTTGGATAGTTATTTTTTACCATTTTCTTTTTCTATTGTCTCTCGCCCAACCTGACGATAGGTCATATCGCCAAGTGCTTCTAATGTAAATTTACCATTTTCATAAGCAACAACAGTTACCGAACCGTTGTCTAATGAAGGATGCTCGACAGAAGGATCAATTAACCAAGCAAAGGTTGCAATGGTCATACCGTGACTAACGACGATAGCATTACCACCACCAGACCTCTCAAGATCCTCAGCAATAGCTGTAAACCCTTCTATAATACGTTTTCTGAGTACTTCCCAAGACTCTGCCCAACCAGCCGTGTCCACATCAAGGATACCTTGTGCAAGCTCAGGATAAGTTACCTCATGTAACTCCTTACCTTGAAAAGCATCTGTTCTCGGTAGCACACCATAAAAAAGTTCACCATCATAGCCACCATCTAAACTACCAAAACACCACTCACGGATACGTTTGTCACGTTTATAAGGAATGGTTTCCAAACCCGTCTCACGTAAAATGATATCCATGGTTTGAATCGTTCGACCTGAATCACTAGAATATGCGGCCTCGAAAGAAATACCTGCTGCTTTCAGACCTACCCCCAATTCACGAATACCTTCTTCACCGAACGGAGTCAAAGGGCTATCAGACCAACCTTGTGCACGACCAATGGTGTTAAACATGGTTTTGCCGTGTCTCGCAATATACAACTCAACCTTACTCATAACCCCTCCTTCTTTCCGTCATTTTGAATTCATTATAGCACAAATCCACCCGACTATCTAGCTAGCAAAATCATCAGAAAATGCCTTACCAATTCGGTAAAGCACTTATCATCCGTTTAGTTTTTAAAGCTGTGAACAGGGGCTGGGATTTGACCACCACGCGCAATGAAGTCAGCCGATGATGCTTTGTTTACCTTCATTACCGGTGCATAGCCAAGAAGACCTCCAAGTTCCAACATGTCACCTTCCTTACCATAAGGAATAATACGAACGGCTGTTGTTTTCTGGTTAATGACACCAATAGCTGCTTCATCAGCAATCATGGCAGCAATTGTTGTATCCGGCGTATCAGCAGGAATGGCAATCATATCTAGACCAACAGAACAGATAGCCGTCATGGCTTCTAATTTTTCAAGGTTAATATGCCCAGATTGAACCGCTGCAATCATTCCCTCATCTTCAGAAACTGGGATAAAGGCACCTGACAAACCACCAACCTGATTACATGCCATGATACCACCTTTTTTAACTTGGTCATTAAGAAGAGCTAGAGCCGCAGTAGTACCATGCGTCCCAACAACTTCAAGCCCCATCGCTTCAAGTACACGAGCTAGCGAATCACCCACTGCCGGAGTTGGCGCAAGAGACAAGTCTACTATACCAAACTCGACACCTAGACGTTCGCTAGCCATTTGACCAACCAACTGCCCTACACGTGTAATTTTAAAAGCGGTTTTCTTAACTGTTTCAGCTAAAATATCAAAACTTTCACCTGGAACCTTCTCAATAGCACGTTGCACAACACCAGGACCTGAAACTCCAACATTGATTACAACATCAGCCTCGCCAACACCGTGGAAGGCACCTGCCATAAAGGGATTATCTTCAACCGCATTGGCAAAGACGACCAATTTACCTGGACCCATTGGATCTGCCTCAGAAGCCTCTTTGATGATACGTCCCATGTCACGTACCGCTGTCATGTTAATACCAGTCTTTGTTGAACCAATGTTGACAGATGAGCAGACAAAATCTGTTTCAGCAAGCGCACGTGGGATAGAATTAATAAGAATCTCATCACCTTTTTGGTAGCCCTTTTGAACTAATGCAGAGAAACCACCAATAAAGTTAATGCCAATTTCCTTAGCTGCTCGGTCTAGTGCCTTGGCAAAAGGTACATAATCTGTCGCATCTGTCGCCGCACCGATAATTGAAATCGGAGTAACAGAAACACGTTTATTAACAATCGGAATACCAAGTTCAGCAGCAATCTCATCACCAACAGCTACCAAATTCTTAGCTTTAGAAACAATCTTTGTTGTATACCTTTTCTGCCGCCTTATCAATATCTGAATCAATACAATCAAGGAGTGAAATTCCCATGGTGATAGTACGAACATCAAAGTTCTGTTCCTCAATCATGGCAATGGTTTCTGTGACCTGTTTAATATCCATTTTCAACTACCCTATCTTATAAGTTGTGCATAGCATCAAAAATCGCTGAGCTTTGGATGTTGATTTTGACGTTCAATGACTCACCAAAGGCTTCCAATTCAGCACGTAGGTGTGTAAAATCTTTCTTATCTTCCGATGATACAACCGCCATCATGGTGAAAGAATTCATCAAGGACTGTTTGAGTGATATCGTCAATATTCAAACCAAGTTCTGCCACCTTAGTCGCAACACCTGCAACAATACCCGCTTTATCCTTACCTACAACTGTAATAATCGCTTTCATGAGAAGCCTCCATCATTTTATTTTTGTATAATTTTTAGCATATTTTGATTAAAAATGCTATTTTTATAGAAATTACACCTTTTTTATCAAAAAAGACGAATGTTTTCTAGATATTTAACCTATATCGTTTATAAAATATACTCTCTATCAATCCAACAACTTGTGGATAAACTTGTTAACAAGTAAAACAATATCATCTAATAAAACCTTGAAAAAAATCAAGGTTTAACACTGATCAACAGACTTTTTCCACAACTGTGGATAAGTCTGTTGGTAACTAGTCGATAAAGAAAAATATCGCCAAATTTCAGCGATATCTTAGTCTTATTTCCATTTTAGATTAACATGAGCATTCATTTCTTTATAGGCAGTATCTATACGCTCTTTGGTTTCTTCATCTAGTTTATTTCTGTATTTTCCACCTTTAATGAAATCATCTAAAATATAGGTTTGATAAGTATATAAAGGATATCCCTCTGGCGAAGTTGTTCCCTTAGGTGTGCGGTTAACCCAGGTTGGATGCGCTTGAGCTGTCTTAATCGTGGTTTGACCATTCTTTTTCTCAAGAGTGACATCCATTAAGACACCCCTCTCTGTCCACGCTGCACTATCCACACCTCCATAGTCTCTATGCGCTGGTTAGAGATGAAATTTCCCCATTGAGTAAATAATGAGTTTTCTGCTGTCCATCCTTTTTAACCACCTCAGACGGCTCAACCACATGAGGGTGACCTCCAAAGATAATATCAGCACCCCAATCAATCATCTTATGGTAAAGTGTTATCTGTTCATCTGTCGGTTCCAAACGATATTCCACGCCCATCTGTGGCATGATAACCGTAACATCAGCCTCTTTTTCTGCACGCTGAATCTCGGCTTTCATACGTTTTTCATCCAAATTCGATAAGTGGTCTGCAACCTCTTTATCCGTCAAGTTCGACTCTAGGCCATTGTAACCATAAGCATAGGAAAGTATTGCAACCTTAATCCCATTAACATTCTTGATGAGGAGTGACGCCTTATCACGCACAGGATTTTCATAAACACCAACAGGGTCAATGCCCACCTCTTTAAAAGCATCAGCCGTTGTAAAAGCCCCCTCTAAACCAGAGTCCAAAATATGATTATGGGCCAAATCCATAACATCATAACCAGCATCCTTAATAGCTGCGGTCACTGATTGAGGAGCATTAAACAAAGGGTAGCCTGACAAAGGATAATCAGGATTGATAGTTCCCTCAAAATCACCCAAGACCAAATCAGCCTGCTTTAACCATGGCTTCACATATGTAAAATTCTCCGTGAAATCATAGCTACCATCTGCCTGTAAGGCACTCATATAGAGACCGTCATGATAAAGTAAGTCCCCATTAGCCATGATACGTGCTGTCTGTACTTGATTCGAAGCACTCTTTTGCTGCTCATTTTTACTATGAATAATCAAAATTTCAAGAAAAAGCAAACCTAAGACAAGAGCAATCAATCCCATCAAAATCTTATTAGTCATCGCATTGTCATGCTTTTTAGCTTGGCTCTGTTTCATCATAATCTCTTTTTTCATACTCCTAGTGTAACAAAAAATGTTATCCATAGATGATAAAAAAGATTAATAAAAGATTACATCTCAATTCCACGACGATTGAAAAGATCAGTTTTTTTAGACAAGATAAAAACTCTACTTCATAAGAAGTAGAGTTCCCTTAATTATTAACGTGTTGGTTTATATTCCAAATCTTTGCCATGCTTAGCAACAAAATCTGTCATTTCAGAATCTGGAATTTGACGCAAGTAGAGATTAGCACGAATCGTTGCATCCTCCTCACGACAAGTGGACAGAACGAGGTATTTATCTGAAGCACTAACCTTCAAATCCTTGTTTTTAACATCAGCTGTATTATAAATAATATCCAATTGCTCCTTAAAGTCTTTATCATCTTTAAAGGATGTACGATAAAATGCTGTATCCTCCGGCACGATGACCATAGCCAGCGCTTCATAATAATACTTACGTTGAGGGGTTTCTATAACAACATATTTGTGGTTATCAAAGAACGACTGATCACTGTAATAGTTAACATCATTAAACATACGGTGGTCTTCTACCTGACTTCCTCGAGCATGACCAAAGAGCCAAGTCAAACGGTCACTAAAGTCTTTCTTATTGTCCATATCCATAAACACAGTACCAAACAGAGGTTCATTACCTCCTTCAAATGTTTTATCTAAATATGTAGAATTATCTTTAGTTTGTACAACAGGCTCATCCAACTGTGTACCAGGCGCATAAATATAGGCTATGGCGTCAGGGTTAGTTGCAGTAAGACCATCAAATTTGTTCTTTAAATAAGATTTTTCCTCATCTGAAATCTTATAAGTGCTTGCTTTTTTTGTAGTCAAAGCACTCTTAACGCCATTAGAAGATGACGCCTTTGGCGACATATACTGGAATCCAAGGAAAATCGCCAAAGCAGCAATCACTAAGGCTGAAATCCCAACAATCAGTTTTTTGAGAGATCCAGTAGATTTACGATTATGACTACCCATGAAATATGAAATCCTTTTCTTTATCTATAGAAAAATATCACCGAAGCCTAAGCCCCAGTGATATTCTTTTCAGCAATAACGATTAATTATTTAACAGCTGCTGTGTTTGGAAGAGTTTTAGCTTCTGCTTTAGAACCAGCTTTGTTTTCTTTAGCTGCTTTAGATTTTGCTTCTGCTTTTTTAACTTTTTCTGCTGAAGTTTGAGCTTTTTTCATATCTTCTTTTGATGGAGCAGTTTTAGCTTCTGCTTTATCATTTGCAGCTTTTTTACCATTAGCAATCAAATCATCTTCAATACGTTGATCATTAGTACGGTTAGCTTCTACACCACTCTCATCATAGTAACGTCCTTCGGCTTTAGCTGCATCAACGTAAGTTTTTTGAAGTTGTTGAATGTACTTATTACGAACAGCGTTAGTTGCATTAGATAGAGCTTCATCATATTTAGATTGAGCAGCTGCCACATCTGACTCGTGGTTGTGACCTACAGTATCTTGTGCTTGAGCCAATGCATTGGCTGCCGCTTTAACTGTAGGATCATTTTGAGCTTCTGCTGCGATATCCGCTGAATGAGCATCTACTTGAGCATTAGCCTCTGCTGCCGCATCAGCCCAAGAAACATATGATTTTTGAGTTAGTTGGTTTGAGTTCTTTGGATTTTCACCTTGTGCAAAAACTTGAGTTCCTGCTGCAAAAACCGCAAGAACTGCTGCTGATGTAAGCAATACTTTTTTCATAATTATTTCTCCCCTATTGGATATTATATTCTTTATCAGGACTCCTGATATCTCCTGATATCTCCTGATATCTCCTGATATCTCCTGATATCTCCTGATATCTCCTGATATCGATATATAACACTATTTATAAATCTGTCAACATTTCTTTAAAACTTTTTTAATATATTCTATAATTCGTATATATAAAGATGAAATACCAGCCTATTCTCACTATTCCTAAACACGAGAGTAAGAAACCTCCCCAAAGCTTAGGCACAAATAGATGAGATTAGGTTTACTTTGAGTGATTAACCTCAAAGAGTAAAACTAAACCTATGGTCAAATATTTTTTAAAAAAATTGATATTACCGTAGTTATTAGACTTTGAGTAAACAGCTTCTCCACACAAACTTAGACATACCTGTGCCACACTCGCAAAACAAGATAAGGTTTCACTATAAATAATTTCAGAAGCTCTAACTCATAGCGATAAAGAAATTACAAAGACTTATGTTAACACTAATGATCCAGTCAATCAGACTGTAGGTGACATCGCATTTCGTAGCATAAAAATGATGGTGTGAATTTTGTTAAAAAACGTCAAAAAAAAAACCCCATGGTGTGAACCATGAAGTGTTGTAAATACTGGATTGTAGCTGGTTCTTAACTTTTAGAGAACTGGCTAGCTTTACGAGCTTTCTTAAGACCTGGTTTGGAAAGTATGGGTTTCAGTTGGACTAAAAATAGCGTAATATCAAGGCTTTTCAGAACGATATCTACTGATTGATTTCATAAAATTTGAATCAATATTTCTTAAATAGGGGAATATACTACCCTCTTTTATACGATCACTTCCATTATCCCTTCAATCAGCTCCGTAAAACTTTTTGCCACATAGATAATTTCATCAGGGTCATGACTGTAGCAAATAATCTTCCCATCTTGCCCCTCCTGGTCTGGATTAAAATCAAGCATGAGATAACAAGAATCGCAATATTCCGCAAAAAGGAAGCCATTTTTATTAAGTTGTTTTTTTATAAATTGAATTTGCAGTGAAAATACTTTAATGTACTTTTCTTTCATCTAAAGAAAAATCTCGTATTCATCAATTTTATTTTGTTATAGGTAAGAAAGAAGAACAAACAAGAAAAATACGGCATAAAAACCTATTCAGTTCATCATCCTCACTCCTTGTCTGCTTCATTTTCTTTTACGAGATCGTTTTGTGAATCTTTTTCAGAGAGTTTTTGATCGATATACTTGTCAATGTTTTCGTAAAATTCCTTGGTCGTCTCACTATCTAATTTTGTCGAATTATGGACTTGATTGACTTTCAATTGAACAGATTGAATACCGTAAGAGGCTTGTTTTTGGTGGAGCGTTTCTAATTCTTCTTCTGAAATCGGATCTCCAACAACCGTCAAGACCAATTCATTGTCCCTTGACTTGTAGACTTGATTAATGACCGTGTGATTGGCGAACTCTTTCTCCTACAAACTGTTTGATCCCTTCTTTTCGCGCTTGATCCATCGTCAGAGTGACTGCTGAATAGCTGGCTGGAAGGACCAATAATACAATCAAGGATATCAACGCAATTCTCATTTTAATGTTTAGCTCTTTAAATGAACTTAAGGGAGATTTTCTCATTAAAATTTTCGCCCCAATAATGTTGGCTAGCATGATAAAGACACAGTTAATCAAGAAAAGATAAAGAGCTCCAAATAAAAATCGTATATTTCCATTAGCTAAACCATAGCCGGCAGTGCAGATAGGCGGCATCAGAGCTGTAGCAATGGCTACTCCTGGCACAATATTGTTTGCTTCTTTTTTCCTTGAACCGATCACACCAGCAACCCCACCGGCAATAGCAATTAAGACATCCCAAATCGTTGGAGAAGTTCGTGCAATCAACTCGCTACTTGCATAAGATAAGGGAGTAATCCAGAAATACAGAGTCGATACAAGTAAACTGACCAATACTTGAGTAAGTAAAACCCCTAGAGCTTGCTTGACTAAACGAGTGTCAAAAATAGCTAAACCTAATCCTAGTCCAACAATCGGTGTCATAAGAGGGGAAATCAGCATAGCTCCAATAATGACAGCTGTTGAATTCATATTTAGACCTATAGAGGCAATAAAAATCGCACACATCAAAATCACTGTATCTCTTAATCTAACATGAAGATCATCATATAATTTCTCTCGGTATTCACGTGTTGAATAGTTTCCGGTCATTGGTTATTCCTTTTATTTCATATAATTTGTTTCCGCATGGATGATGGTAGAAAGACTTCTGTCCAATCTTACATATTTTTAATTTCCACCTGTAATTCTTTTGAACATTATCTTTTAAATATCTATCAGACCATCCTTGACATTATATCAAAAATTTTACAGTCTTTCTCTGAAGAAATCAATTAATTTAAATGATAGAGAAAAGAAGAAATTTTTGTTTCCTTCTCCGAAGAAGAAAAAACGATATCTCCTCTGAAAGAAGGTACCGTTTTAATGCTTAAACATGATGAGTATGTTTAACAATCCATTGATCCATTTTTATGTTCAACCAGAAACCATAGATTCCAAACGTGATGATGGTTAGAAGAAACCACTTAATCCAGTTACCGAACAGTTGTGCTCCAGTCCCGTCAAAGTATAGACGTTGACCATCCACTACCGTATGTTTGGTTTTCCAATTTTGTATCATGCAAACCGCCCAAGATGTTGCGATACCAAAGGTAAGTAAGTTAATTAGGGCTTCTAAGATAAAGTATCCAATATAATCTAGGATTCCTCCGTCAAAATAACTTTCTTTCATTTTGTCTCCTTTATTTTTTGACTATATTCTAGTCATTTGCTAGCATAACATTTTTTTACATTTAGACAATCTTACGATAACTTCTTGAAGTAATTATAAAGATTAAAACATAGATAAGGGCAAAGACACCACAAACGGAAAGAGTTACAGTTAACATCATAGCTGTATCCACAACCTCAATGACCTTGAGGATCAAATTTAATATGTGATAAGAAAATGCTAGATGGATAAAGGAAAAGATTACATGAAGGAAAAAGACAGTCAAGACTTGCTTGTTAATAGTTTGCTTGATTTGTTTTTGATCCAAACCAACCTTTTGCAAGATGACAAAGCGTTCACGATCTTCATAACCTTCTGAGATTTGTTTATAGTAGATGACTAATACAGCACCAACTATAAAGATAATGGATAGGAAGATAACGATAAAGAAGAAGCCACCAAACATTGCATTGACTTCTTGGCTATTATTTGCTTGACTGGATCCGTAAACAACGCTTTCCTGATTTTCAAAATAAAGCGATTATTTATAAGGAGAGAACAAAACTTGTCCTCTCCAGAGTATGACTTTTTGGTAACCCACTACAGTTGACAAAAGAGTCCGAATTTGGTGTGAAAAGTGGTGTGAATTTTGTTAAAAAACGTCAAAAAAACGCCTCATGGTGTGAACCATGAAGTGATGTAAATACTGGATTGTAGCTGGTTCTTAACGTTTTGAGAACTAGCTAGCTTTACGAGCTTTCTTAAGACCTGGTTTTTTCTACATTATGATATTTATGGTAAATTATCACTGAAATCAAGTTCTTTTAAAAGATAAATCCTCAATTTTTACATATATAACCCCTTTTAAAAATCAAAGAGGTTATCAAAGGGTTATCACTTTTTTTAGTTTTTCGGAGCTTATGTAATTGAGAAATACGAACTACTGTATCACAAAGATGATCTACAGTTTCTTCGTGCCAGTGCAATTTCTTTTTCTATCTTGAAGATATTTAAATAGCCCCATCTATTATTTATAAATACTTAGAAATAATCAAAAATAAAAGTATTATTTCCAAATATTTGAAAATAATTTCTATTTGTATTATACTGTCTTTGAGGTAACTATTATGAACTATATTAAAAGACCACATTATTTAGACTTTTTAAGAAGACATCGTGACCGCCAAATCATTAAGGTTGTGAGTGGAGTTAGACGAGCTGGTAAATCTGTGCTTTTTCAACTCTATAAAGAGGAGTTACTTGCAACTGGGGTAGACGAAGATCAGATTATATCCATCAATTTTGAAGATCTGAGTTATTATGAACTGCGACATTTTCAAACATTATTCGCTTATATAAAAGAGCGGTTAGTTGAGGAGAAAACATACTATATCTTTTTAGATGAAATTCAGCATGTTGAAAAATTTGAACTGGTAGCAGATAGTCTATTCATCTTACCAAATGTTGATCTCTATTTGACTGGATCTAACGCCTACTTTATGAGTAGCCAACTAGCTACAAACTTGACTGGTCGGTATGTTGAGATAGAGGTTCTTCCTTTGTCATTGAAGAATACCTATCAGGTCAATCTCTCTCAGAGAATCTGAATACAACAGAAATTTTTAACAATTATCTCTTTAGCGCTTTCCCTTACCTATTGCAAACATCATCCTACGCTGAAAAAATTGACTATCTCAGAGGAATATATAACTCAATACTGTTAAATGATATTGTCACTAGATTGGGAAATCCAAATCCTACTATTATTGAGCGCATTGTCCGAACCCTTCTCAGTAGTACAGGTAGCTTAATATCAACAAATAAGATTCGCAATACCCTAGTCAGCCAAAACGTTTCAATCTCCCATAATACTTTGGAAAATTATTTGACGACTTTGACAGACAGTTTACTTTTTTATTCCGTTCCACGTTTTGATGTAAAAGGCAGAGCATTATTACAACGCTTAGAAAAATATTATCCCGTTGATTTAGGTTTACGACATCTCTTATTACCAGACCACAAAGAAGATATTGGCCATATCTTGGAAAATATTGTCTATTTGGAATTGAGACGTAGATATTCGCAAGTATATGTTGGTAATTTAGATAAATATGAGGTTGATTTTGTTGTTGTAACTGATGTTGGTCACTACGCTTATTATCAAGTCAGTGAAACAACACTTGCTCTAGAAACACTAGAAAGAGAACTTAGACCACTAGAAGCCATTAAAGATCAATTCCCAAAATATCTATTAACAATGGATACGATTCAGCCCACAGCCAATTACAATGGTATTAAGAAGAAAAATATCATAGATTGGTTACTAGAAAAGTAGATAAATATAAATTATTCAGCTAACTAGATTTGCAACACTCTGTTATCAATGATTCTACCCAAATCCTAACAAGATATAGTAAATTTAGAACACATTATCTAATACAGACACTTGAAGGATAAAATGGAATCTTTAACTTCTGGAAGCACTATTATTACTCAAAAATGATGAATCTCCATAGAATTAATGAAACTATAAATCAAACGGAACTATAATGAAAAAGAGACTAAGCAATCAGGATTTAAAATTCTAAAAACGCATACTATCAGGTATTATAAAACCTTGATAGTATGTGTTTTATTGTGGAGAGATTTACTTTATTTTCTCCTGAAATAGTTTTTTGCTAGCCTATTTTCTCTATTTCTAATGACTTACTTCAGCTTCTTACCTCTTGGGAAAAACAACAAAAATACGAACTATCAAAGTTTGAAATTATCCAATCCGATGAACAGTATGTTTTTACTTATATTGATATGAAGGGTAATGTTAATAGCCCTCTACACTCTGACTATCTTAAAAAAAAAATGAAATCTGTCAAACGTCGTCATCCAGAACTTAGACATGCTACACCTCATAAACTGCAACATACCGGAGCAACTTTGGCTAAACATGCTGAAACATCTATTGAAGCTATTTCTGAAGCTCTAACCCATAGTGACACAATTACAACAAAGACTTATGTCAATACTTCAAATGTTATTCCAATGGCTGTTGGAGAAATTGCCTATCGTAATCTTAAAAAGTAATGGTGTGAATTTGGCTAAAAATCATCAAAAAAACACCCCATAGTGTGAACCATGAAGTGTTGTAAATGACTGGATTGTAGCTGGTTCTTAACGTTTTGAGAACTGGCTAGCTTTACGAGCTTTCTTAAGACCTGGTTTCTTACGTTCAACCATACGTGCATCACGAGTAAGAAGTCCAGCGCGTTTCAATGAATCGCGGAAGTCTGGGTCTACTTGAAGAAGTGCACGAGCGATACCGTGACGGATCGCACCTGATTGACCAGCGTATCCACCGCCTACAACGTTAACGTGTACGTCGTATGAACCTTCAGTTGAAGTAACTGCAAAAGGTTGGTTGATAACGAGACGAAGGTCTGCGTGTGGGATGTATTCTTCTACATCTTTTTTGTTAACTGTGATTTTACCAGTACCTGGAACCAAACGTACGCGTGCAACGGCGTTTTTTACGGCGTCCTGTACCTGCATATTGTGCTTGTGCCATTATATTAGTGCTCCTTTCCTCTTAGAATTAGATAGGTCCTGAGATATCAAGTACTTCTGGTTGTTGTGCAGCGTGAGTGTGCTCACCGCCAACGAAGACTTTCAATTTCATACCTTGTGCGCGTCCAAGAGTGTTGTGTGGAAGCATACCTTTAACTGATTTTTCAATCAAACGAACAGCGTTTTTAGAACGAAGTTCACCTGCTGAGATTTGTTTCAATCCACCTGGATACATTGAGTGAGTATAGTAGATCTTATCAGTTGCTTTTTTACCAGTCAATTTAACTTTTTCAGCATTGATAACGATTACGAAATCACCTGTATCAGTGTGTGGTGTGAAAGTTGGTTTGTTTTTTCCGCGAAGTACGCTAGCAACTACTGCAGAAAGACGTCCAAGTGGCACATCAGTTGCGTCAACGACATACCATTTACGTTCAACTTGGCCTGGCTTAGCCATAAATGTTGTTTTGTTCATGATTTCTCCTATATATAGTTCGATTTTTGTTTACGAGTGATGGGTGTTCCTTCCCATCAAAAAGTATTTGGAAGGTTCCGGGGCCTTTCAAATGGGGTAAACAATACCGTCTAACATAATATCAAAAAAACACGTCCAAGGCAAGTCATTTGGAGGTGTTTTTTCTTTTATTTTTTTAGCTCCCGTTTTATAAGTTAGGTAATAATCCCCCCAGCAACCTCTCCTCTAAGGGATACAAACTAGTCCTCAGCTTCCCAAAAAAGCTGGTCTAATGTTTTACAGATGGCAATGTACAAATCTATGGTCGGATTGTAGTCTCCCTTTTCAATAGGTGAGATGGTCTGGCGAGAGACCCCTATAGCATCTGCTAAGCCTTGTTGAGTGAGGTCTTTTGTCACACGTGCTGACTTTAATTTTAAATTTATCATTTAAAAAACCTACGCTTCGTCCTCTAGTTTTTCCAGACGGTTTTTCTGATTTTTTTGATGATAAGCAATCCGTCACAAATAAGGATCAAACCCAATGTCAAAAATGCTACACTACTCATAATATTATTATCCATCTCAATCGACTGTACTAAACTTAACAAACCAATTGATGATATAACAATTCCAAAAAGCAACATTACTCAGGATAATACGAACACTTTCTTCTCAATTTTTTGTCCAGTAAACATGGATGCCCTTTCGTGATACGCTATGCTCTACGACCACGCACTAGATCCAAAGAAAGTACTAATTAATAAGTGACTGAGCTAAGTCTATGGAGTGTGTCTTACCAGTAACCATAATCATTACAAATATACCAATCTTGGCTACTCCATAACCTCCAGCAGCAGATGCTGTTACTGATTAACTGAGCACGTTCATCCCATCGTGCTAGCTACTTTTTCTTTGACTCCTTCATTTTGTTCCCTCCATTTTATAGATTTATTACAGCATTGTTTTACATCATGTTAAATATACTATTCATTTTGTATGATTTATCTTCTTATTTTCTATTGATACATCATTTCAGACAACGAAAAAATCAGATAGGAAAACCTATCTGATTTTTTCTATCTAGCTTCCTCACCAATCGTAAAGACGGCCAAGGTATCTGGTCCGACATGGGTAGAAATAACTGGCCCTAGTGGCATAATAAGAACTTGATCAATGCCGTCAACTGCTAACAATTGTTCTTTTAGATTCTCCGCAGCTTCTAAATCATTAGCATAAGCGACAATCGCTGTGCTATGCCCAATATCCTGAGTAGCATGCAGGACCATTTCTTTAATGGCTTTTTTACGTCCACGGATTTTAGCCAAAGGAACCAACTTACCTGAAGCGTCTAGCCAAAGAAGAGGCTTGATATTAATCAAACTACCAATAATTGCTGAGCTCTTAGAAAGACGACCTCCACGCATAAGATGATAGAGATCATCAACTAAGAAATAAGTTCGTAAACGTGGCAGAATGTCCTCAATCATGGCTTTCGTTTCGGATAAACTCTTACCCTTGGTCACGAGCTTCTGCCGCCAAGATAGAGAGATAACCTTCTCCACCTGCTGCCGCCAGGGTATCTACAATCTCAATGACAGCTTCTGGATGCTCATCCTAAAATCATGTCACGCGCCATAACGGCACTTTGATAAGTACCTGAAAGCACTGATGAGAAGGCCAGATAAAGGAGATCATCACCATTTTGAGCATGACGACGAAAAGACCTCTTCAAATTGACCAACATTTCACCTGACTTGTGGTCGGTTGACCTCCTTCTTGCATAGCTTCCAACAGACGGTCACTCGTTAATCGATTGGGACCAACGGTCTCATAAGTAATATCATCGAGCGTAATGGTTAGACCAATAAGTTCAACATCATTCTCCTGAGCCCATTTTTCATCTAGATCAGCTGTTGAATCTGTCAAAATTTTAAATGTCATATATCCCTCTATTCTATTTCATTTAAAAGGTTCTGTAATTTTCCTAATTGTGTTTCGTCCCATGGACGTAACTTGGGGGTTGTTAAGTCAATATGCGCGACATCTTGTCTAAATCCGACTTAACGGTATTAACACGCTCCTCCAACTCACGCGCTGAAACACGTAAAGCTCCTTGAGAAAAGATGGCCCACTGTTCATTCAAGTCACTAGTCGCTACTTCAACTAGATTTTGAACAGTATTCATCTCGGCTGCTGATCGCTCAATATAGCTATCGGCTGTCTCGTCTTCCTCAGTAAAAATAACACTGACACGGTACTGATCATAGCGCTGACGGCTCCCTGGAACAAACTGGGCATCAAACACACAGATGATATCAATATGCTCAAAGTTGGCATAATGATTGAGCTTACGAATCAGTGTTTCACGAGCTTCGTCAAGCTGATTGGCCTTAAAGAGTTGACGGGTTTCTTGCCAAAAGGCAATCATATTATAACCATCAACCAGAAGTATTCTTTTTTTCATAGTTACAATCGGTTTCGATAAACTTCATACATAAGAACTGCAGCTGCCACACTGGCGTTTAGGCTCTGCACATGGCCACTCATAGGAATAGTAATCATCTCATCAACTTGTTTCTTGATGTTAGCAGAAATTCCCTTACCTTCATTACCAATGATAAGAGCAAGCTTACCAGCTGTGTTCCATTTATGAGATGGTGTACCGTCCATATCTGTACCAAATACCCAAAAGCCTGATTCTTTAAGTTTATCAAGGGTTTGGCTCAGATTAGTCACTCTCGCAATCGGAATATGCTCCACCGCCCCTGTTGATGTCTTGGCAACGACAGGGTGTTACCCCTACAGCACGATGCTTGGGAATAATAACTCCTGTCACCTGAGTAGCATCAGCCGTTCGTAGGATAGAACCAAAGTTATGAGGATCATTAAGTCCATCTAAAATGAGAATCAGAGGGTTCTCCTCCTGCTCAGCCTTATCCATAATAACTGAGAGATCAGAGTAAGCGAACTCTGACACACGAAGGACAAAACCTTGATGAACAGCCCCACCTGTCATATCAGACAAGGTTTTCTTTGGTGTCCAAGAGATGGAAACCTTCTTTTCAGCTGCCAAAGGCCTTAATAGCATCCACATTTTTCCCTCGAAGATCGTCTTGAATATAGAGTTTGTTTCCAGTATTAGCTTCTAGACTCTCCGTTACAGCATGCACACCATAAACAATGTCTAGGCTTGATTCTTTAGTTGTTTTCATATGCCCATTCTATCATAAAAAAAGCCCTCTTACGAGGGCAAAGCATGTTAAATAAATATAATTACTACTAGATAAAGCACTAGAAGAACCAGAACAAGCGTTGCAGCAGCTAAAGCCTGCTTACCAATTGTATCTGGATCTGCAATTGATTCCACAATCTTTCTCTCAGTCTAGGTAATGTTTTTACCTACTGCTTGGAAGATGTCAATTGAGCCTGTGCTTGTTGAACTGTTTCGGAAATCTCTTAGATAAGTCCGTCTGTAAAGGTTACTTTTAACGAATAGGTCAAACTCTCTCTGTATTTTTATCCAACTGACTTATTTCTGCAGTTGTCGATGCAAGAGAGCTAGCAGTTTCTTAAGCCACTTCAGATGTTGTGCTTGCATCTCCTCGCTCAGAT
>BNJS01003200.1_pt1 | contig 57949 bp, 54 predicted proteins | sample 8540461 | NCBI WGS metagenome assembly BNJS01 (sample SAMD00202454, study PRJDB9452) | human saliva metagenome | isolation source: human saliva | place: Japan
TGTGTCACGCATTGCTTTCACCCAAAGTTTTCTGTTGCTCAAACCAAAGCCAGCGATGGTTTTAGAGATCGTTTATATTCTAGCCACTCAGTGGCTTTGAGGTGCATTGGTTTGTTGTTTTCTTGTTGCGTTGGTTTCTCCTCGACACTGGGTTTTGTTACCTCTGGTTGTTTCTGGTTGCGTTGGTCCTCCTGACACCGGGTTTGTTACTCTGGTTGTTTCGCTTTGCGCTGGTTTCTCCCCTGATGCGGGTTTGTTGCCTCTGGCTGTTTAGTTGCGCTGGTTTTCTCCTCTGACACCGGGCTTCTGTTACCTCTGGCTGTTCGGGTTGCGCTGGTTTCTCCTCTGACACCGGGTCTGTTACCTCTGCTGTTTCTGGTTGTGTTGGTTTCTCCTCCGACACGGTTTTGTTACCTCTGGGTTGTTTGGTTGCGCTGGTTTCTCCTCTGACACCGGGTTTGTTACTCTGGTTGTTTGGCCTAGTACAACTCTCCTTAGTTCCTACAGCGATAACTTATTCACAGGTTGTTTTGTAATTGTGTTTTCTATGACTTGCTAGATCTCCATTGACAGTAGATACTTCCGTATAGATAGTACGCTCTGGCTGACACCTTCTTGAATAACTTTTGTTTTCCTTTAGGTAAAAGTATCATCATTTTGTGTACAATTTCGAAAGGTATAACTCAGTGAGACACATACTAGCTCTGGTTTCTCTACTATGGCATTCATACACCTTCTTCCGGTGTTGTTTTTATGTTCTACTGGTACGGATTGTTCTATCTCTCCAGCTAGTCGCCCAGATGGGGTTGGTTGTTTTCCTTGCTCTTGTTCATCAGTTTGTCTCTCAGATTGAGAAACTTCAGGTTGTTTATTCTGCCCCTTGCCCTAAAAGTGATTGCCTGTTGAGTTGGATGATTCACCTTCCAACTGATTTTTCCTGGTTGTTTTTCATCTTCAGTTGGTTTCACTTCTGATTCTGACTTGTCTAGTTGTACCAAACTATTCCCATTTTCTCCTGCTGATGCTCTAGCCACTTCTTTTGCCATTGTATCTTTAGACAGAGTCCAGCTTATTTACTTGTGTCTCTTTCTCAAAAATAGAATCCTGTAAAACTATATCCATTAACAGCATCCGGACTAGGTAACATTCCTCCACTTACCACTTTAACAACAGCAGGCTTATCTTCCAAAATCACTTAATGCCATTGCTTGGTTAATACTTCACTTACAGTCAATATGCTGGCCAGAAAAATCACTTCCTTTTCTGACTAATGTTATGACACACTAGCAATAACGCTCCTCCTAAAAGTGCTGTCCCTGTCGACAAACTTCCTGTGTTAGGTAACAAATTATTTTTCTTATATACAAATAATACTCCTACCTTTTAACCCTATTCGATTCTTCAAAAATTTTCAATTGGCTTTTTATCTGGTCTGATAAGCATCTATCACCTACATGAGTGGTTACTTTCCTTTACTTGCCGCTTTAGCTTCGCTGAGGTAATTTAAAAGATAAAACAAACTCTGTACTCAATAACACTGGAACAAGCCCCCATCTTATATTTCCTTATTGAAAAGGACTGCTTTCTTCTAAAGTTTTCTCTCGTCATCTTTTCTCCATAATTTCGTAATGTTATTAGTCTCCACTATATCAAACTTAACATATTTTCGCAACTATAAAACCAAATATCAAATATATTCTCTTAATCACTCTCCCTATAAAACCAACTATAAAATACATTCTCCAATCATCTCGCCTCATATAAACCCAACTATAAAATATATTCACTAATCGTCTCTCCCATATAAACCCAACTATAAAATACATTCTCTAATCGTTTCTCCTCATATAAACCTAACTATAAAAATACATTCACTAATCATCTCTCTTCACATATAAATCGAAGAGAGTGACTCAACTAAATCGATTTCTCTGAAATCATGACTTTAGTCGAGCCACCCTCCCAAAGTTTATTAAATATCTAAAAATAAGTTTAAATATCAATAGACCACTACACCTATTATAAGGTTTCATATAAACTTTTTACTCAAGACTTTTAATTCCGCTCATTTTTCTAAAAATTTGATTACTCTAGTAACAAGAATAAATAGTGAGCTATAATACCAGCCGCAATTCCCCTATAGTATGAGAAAGAATTGCTTTTGAAGATAGTTTTCTAACTCCAAGTGCATCCATCATACCGATGTGTGAACTTAAATATCCACTCCAACACATTCCCATCGCTGTAAATACTGCGATATCATTTGGTCCAATAAGTCCATTTTTCAAAAATTCTGGCACTAGAGAAATCGCTCCTCCTACAGCTCCTAACGCTGTGATTGGAAAGGCAATTGCCTCTGCTGAATGGAATCCAAATAGTGGTTCAAGAATAAATTTTAATTTTTCTCCTAACCATGGTAGAAATCCAACTCCTTCATAAGCAGCTCCTGTGTATCCACCCGCAGGCATTTTAAATGTTAACATCATTACGAAAGTACAAACTATAAGTACCCCTGGAATAATAGCCATACCCATTTCTACACCTACTTTACCACCTTCTAAAATAGTATCAAGCGTACGTTGGAATAGATTTCCATCACGTACTATTCTAACCTTCTCTAGTGATTGACCTTCAACTTCAGCATCTACAACTGAATCTTCAGCCTCATCTCCGTAGTATTTCTTAGTTTGTCTTAACATTAAACGTACACTTATTATACTACCAAAAATAGCCCCGATATTCCCAATAATAGCTGCTTTAACGAAACCAGCTCCTTGCCCCATCATAAACATCGTTACAATAAGACCCATACCAAAGGCTGTCCCTAAGTTGCATAACGCTTGAACTTGATATTTTTTGAAGAAAGCTATAAAACGTTTATCTTTAGAAAATGGGATAATGCTGGGTTGTCTATAAATACGTCGCTATCTGCCGGTTACACTCGCTCCTGGCATCCCCAAAGTGGTTTCATTAGCTGGTGCAAAGAGATTTTTGTTTATTAATGCTATCACCGAAACTCTGATAATAGAGCACTCATCGCTCCAGCATGTAACAGCCATCTGCCATGATGGCAAACTGTATTCAGTAATAAATCACTGAGCCGTCGCCATCATCGTTTTAAACGCTAAGCGTGTTTCCCATTTTTCTCTCATAGAGTCCAAATATAGAGAAATAGTACTAGAAAACAAATGTTTCTAAACTCACGGCTTTCTTAACAACTTCATTTTCCTTTTTCTTAGTTATTTCTTCACCCTACAAAATCTTTCCTTTTCATAAATTTTTGTTCTAATATTTTATTTTTCAACTTTCAATCTCCAAACTGTAATAATACAATTTGTAATTTATATATTATACCACTTAAAGGATAGCCATCGCAACTATTTCATAATTTAGTGATTAATTAAACCACTTCTTAGCGTAATTCCAACAATCAAACCTCTAGATTCTGTTTTTATCCTCTATATCAATGAAACTTTCCTCCTCTGTCTTTTCCTTCAAATCCCATTTTTCACTACTCTACCACATTTTATATTATTCACGCTAAATCTAAAATAATCACTCTCAGTAAAAATTAATTTTTATAATTTTTCCAATTTATTCTATCAAAATTATCATTTATTACATAGATTATAGTTTTGATATATATATATTTAACTTTTCGATTTAATAAAAATTTTTATTATTATTCATACTTCTAAATAAAAATTATTAAACTTTAAAACACTTTATATACTGTCTATTAATTGCAATACCATACCTGTTTTTGATAGAATATAATAGCAATAAAAATACATAATAAGGAGATAGAAAATTTTTCATGCGAGACGCAAAATAAGTAATAAAATTTTTAAAGTTTTCAATTAGAAAATTATCTTTTGGTGCAGCACCTGTTGTTATCGGTGCTTTATTCTTCGAAGTCACGTACCAAGCGAGGCGCTGCCAGCGAAAACAACCCAAGCGTTAAATACACTTATTTGGCTGAAAACGAACTTACCGAATCGGAAAAATTTAATTAAACAGTATGCCAAACAACGTAAAAACAACGAAACATACTACGGTTTATAAAAGAAGCTCAAACTTCTACTAAACCTACGACTGGGTAAAGAATTACCTAATACTGGACAAGTTCACTACCAGTAGCTGGTCTTGGAATCGGTACTGCGGTGATTAGTAGTTCTTTTGATGTCTAAAAACATGAAATAAAGTCTGGCGTTGTGTTAATCGAGCTTAGACAGCAGTATCGTTATGCCTTACCAATCATTTGCATTTCGAAAACAAAGTTAGTGCGTTACAACACACAAAACAACAGTTGCTAATTCTAGTGTGAACTGCTTATGAATGGTGTAATCAATGTCGATGGATGCCGCTATAGCCGGACGCTTTGACTCTTAGTGATTTTGGTGTACACTCAAGAAGAACAAAAAGTTCTCCCAAAACCAACAGAACCCACTCATCCGTGCGACCAACAGTTGATCCTGCCAACCTTGGAACAAACCAACATACAAAATGAATACAAAACAACACCACGAGGGAAGACGCGAAAACAGTAGTTGTAAACGAACCAGAACTAAATCAACTCACTGAGGTTGTTCCTCTCGAAACCATCACACAAATGATGCAACGCTCTACCTAAAGGGCAAACTAAAGTTGTTCAAGAAAGGTGCGAGTCAAATCGTATTCCAGCGAAGTAACCACTGTTGATGGTAAAGGAGTGAGCAGAGTTGCTAAGAAACTGCAATCACCAAACAACCCATAAACAAAGTTATTGCTGTAGGAACTAAAGAAGTAGTCTCATTCTCAAAAGTTGATATACAAACAAACTCGAGAGAGGGAGTGCCCAAACGCGGCGGTGAGAGGCTCCGCACATGGTTTCTGCGAAGGTATTGATTTCCGAGACTATAACGCAAAGATGATGCGTAGCTTTACTCTAAAGGGCAAACTGAGTTGTTCAAGAAGGTGGTAATGGGAACGTAACGTCTATACGCGTGAAGTATCTACTGTTAACGGTGAAAAATCTGGCAAAATCAGTGGCTCCACGCAAAACGCCGTGGAACAAAGATTGCTGCTGTGGGCACTACGAAGGTGTTGCTTCTCAGCCAGTCGTGATAGAACCAACTCGACCGAGACTCGACTGAAACGCAAAACGTCCGCCTCGGCGGAAACTCCAAAACCTGAAGAGCTCAAACCTGCTCCTCAGCCGGGACTCCCGAAACCTGAAGAAAGCTGACCCACTCTCAGCGAGGCGCAGGGAGGCTGAGGAAACTACTTACCTCAGCCATCGAAACTAAAACCAGAAGAGAAAGTAGACAAAACAGCGCTAAAAACTCAAATCGATAAAGCTCTTGCACTTGTTCCTGCTGATTATTCATCTGCAAGCTACATACGTTTCTAAACCACCTTAGTCTGCAGACGTCTCGCGCTCTGGATTCTGCATCAACCTGCAAAGTAGATAGCGACCATCTAAAATCTTAAAGCTGCTATTCTATGCGCGGAATGACTGGTAAAACAAAATTACAAGAGCAGCAACAGTTGCTAATCAAAGAAATCAAGCACTGACTGTATAGTCCAAAACTTGAATGACTTCCAGTTGAAATAAAAGCTAAAGAACAACAACCAAAACTATTCCACTTCCTAAAGTAAAATGAAATAGATGCGGCTTACTCCAAAGTCTTTCAGGGCATGCTTATTGAAAGCTCTGGGTTGTGGATAAAACTGCATTACAAATCGATGATCACATTGGAAGCCAACAGCAAACGTAAAGAAGATACGACTACTCAAACGATTAAGGAAAGCCTGAGACGCTCTTACAGCGGCGAAAATCTGTAGAATGCAGATGGTGCTACTCACTCAGCAAAAAGTAGTAATGCTGCTGCTGAAAAGGCTGAAGAGAGCTATCAAAAGCACCGGCTCCATTGGCTGAAAAACGCGATGCTGAAATTTGTTGATACTGACGGTAGACGCGAGGTGGTGCTGCCGGTATGATCTCGAAAGTATCCTAGTAAAAGCTTAAAATCGTCAAATCCAATCACGGCTACATGCTAGACGACAAGTTGTTGCAGGTGCCGACCATAGATAATCGATAGCTGTTTGTACCAGATGGCGGAACCTTTGCAAGGATTTACACTCTGTCTACTTAAGCAATGGTTTGCGATAGCAGGTAATGGTGAAGACTGTTGCATTAGCGATGAATGCGCGATTCAAATTAGACCTATGCAAAAGGTTTGAAATCAAAAAGCATCAAGAGACAAGCGTTTTAATAAGCGTTGATGATGCGAGGTGTCGAAACCGAGCACTGCAGCTATTTGCTTTCAGATAACCGACGAATGTTGCACTTTACCACGAGTTACGACGCATAACAGTGACAAGGCTTGTTGTTGAGGTGATTGAGAAGAAGTAGAAAAAGATGGAAAACTTATGGCTAGTTGCTGCAGCAGCTCCTGGTTTAGTTCACCACATGACGCTCTCGTAAATTAGCAAACAAAGTATGTTCATTACTGGCTACACAAAAAGTAAAGAATGTAATGTTTTACTACTGAATCACTTGAATCAAAGGAGCATGCAAGCTAACCCTACTGGAGAGTTTAAACTTGGTGCAGTCCATGCGCAAGCAAACGTAAAACCTAATGGAGAAAATCTTATGTTGCTAATACGTTTAAGCGTAAACGTACTGGCAGTGATGATGGCGATGTTTACTATGCACAACTTAGCACTGTCCTCGGCTTTGGTAGAGTCTGAAAATGCCCGCGTGACGATATTGAGTCTTAGGTAATGTAGATATTAATTTACCTGGGAAAATAAAGTTGCACCTCTTGGTGAAATGTTCAAACTTCTTCAAATATCGGAGTATTATGCACAGGTAATAAGCTGTGGTAGCAACGATGTTACCGGTATGGTTAACTAAACTTGATGAAGATGCGAAATATGCGTAACGTCGCCATTTTATCTGGGTAAAGATTAACAGTCTTGAAGATAAATCTTGGTGGTCTGGTACTCTGTAAGTGAAAGCGAGAAGGTAACAGACAGACGTTGGCCTCGATGGTGATATTGTAGGTACCAACTCTAAACATCTGTGGACGTGAGCATCGCGAAAGTGTAACCACGTTGACCTAACGACTTTCAAACAACGCGGGTAGATTAAACTAAATCTCATCATGCCAGGTACTATGACGCTTAAAACCACGGTCAGCGGTGGCTTGAATCCACGAAAACTATGACTGGGGATGGGTTGAAAACAACGTTGGTATGATGAAAGTTACAAAAATGGAGTCGTAGCGCAGACGCACATGGAGCACTGGAGATTCACGCTGGATTTGATCACTTCAAGAACTTCCGCCGCGCTTCTGAGTGGCTGGCAGGACTATTCTTCGCCACGACGATCTAAACAAATTAAAAGGGTATTACAGAAGCTCAAGCCTTAGATTTTGCTAAAATAGAATCACTGCTCATGAGTATGAAATTAACGAACCAGTAGTTGATACGCACTTAACAACATCAAACCAGCTGATACTCTATAAAGATACTCGTACAAAGCAGACCACGAAACTTGCTTGCCATGTTGCTTCGAAAAACTTCAAATCGTTCTACAATAAAGTGGATCGTAACCAAGGTATGAGATTCCTGCAAATTCTAAATTATTAATCCACAGAAGTATCATGTATACTGCGATGAAAGATAATAAATTCAGTAACTGAACTTGGGCTTCGCACGCATTATCGTTCTGCCTACGCCGATAAGACAAAAGAAATCTTGTCACACCTCACCTAAAGAATCTCCAAGTGAAACAAGTTAAAGAATATAGCATCGCTTTGAAACGTGAGAAATAGTTTGCACTCTACATCGTTGATAAGAGCGTAAGCGATTTAATCAACAGCTATCGAAAGCAAATTAAGTCGGTAGTACAATCTGATGCTGTTTACAAATTATTCGGAAGAAACGGTGACGGAAAAGTAAACGCAGTTAAGAACCTTACGCAGAAGAAAGTTTTGCATATGTTAAAGAAAAATCTCTAATAAATTTCGTTACTAAGTTGGTTCAAAATGAAGATCGCACTTTAACACTGATGAATCTGCTAAACGTGCATTAATTACATTGACGACAACAAAGCTGCAGTTCTTCTTGGATTAGCTTACCCTAAATCGTTACTATGGAGTTAAATTTGATGACTTTATATTAAAGTAATGCTATTCAAACCTTACGATTTCTGTATGGTAATAATGTTAGCTTAATCGATAGACTCGTCGAAATTGCCCTAAAGAATAATCCTAAAGGTGGTCGTACACAAGATGCATTCAGAGAAGTTTTAGCTAAATATACCTCGTTCTGGAAGCTCTGATTGACTTCCTTAAATATGTAACATGGAACTTCTTACATCAGATAGAGATATAAACGATTGGTTTTGATTCCATTTCCACAGACGGTAAAGTTTATGTTGTTGCGACTAATCACGGTGAAGGACGTTTTAAAATGCTAAATATAGAGCATTTGATAACTCTGTCTAAAGGATACCATCGGAAGATGATTCTCCCTCTTTAAACTTAACAAAGTCAGAGGCTTTCTTGATTTCAACATATATATACAACATCATCTTCGCTGGCATCACACAAGTATGGAAAATCAATGGCTGATGTGAAAAATGATATGTAGTCTTGCTGTCAGTAGACACATCAACCATCTTGACTTCTGGTATCGTCTGGCAAGCCACTGATGAGGGTCAGCGTAACCCGCTAAAGCGAATATCGCAACCCCTGGCCTGAGCAGGTTACAAGTTGGGGGCAAGGCTGATTGCATCTTGGACGGACAGACCACGGTAACTTTGATGATGGTAAAGGAATCTCTATGCGCCAGTTTCGAGTACTATGGACCCGTTAAGTTGAATCATTACGGACATAATGGTGCTGTCGCGCGTATTGCCATGACTTACTATGATAACAAAATGATAACCGTCAGTAAAGTTGTATTCGTAATGTCTGATGCGCTTACTGAGCATGGTACGTCGGCGTTTACACATCGAAACGACACGCGCATGACCGTGTGGCATGTGTGTGCGGACTCCCTTACACATCGTGAAGGAACATTCTTTAGAGGCATTTGCTCAAGGTGTGCCACAATCTCCTGCTGTTGTTGGAAATCACAGATTGAATATGGTGCCTTAGGATCAGCCATAGCTTCGGTGAGGAAAAGCGAGTGGTAACCAATGCATAATCCGAAATCCTAACAAACTTAAATCATCGCGCTGAAACTGGATCGCTCAGCATGAAGAAACTACAGTGAAAACTCTTATGATGTTAGAATTATCTGGAAGCAGAATCTGTTTTGCTCAAATTAAAGAGTGACAGATAGATGGTTCAAGAAAATGGATAAACAAATGCGTAAGAATGGACAACTCCCACCAGTTTGACAAAATTCGTGATTTAAATGACACCAGAAAGCACTTCATTTGGCCAGTTAATATTATTGTCTGATTATGGGTACTAATTTCATTACCAAACGCGTGCTCCTGGAGACAATACATACGATCCATGTGATTTTAGAACTGCTTATGTGAATAGCAAGGATGACTGGTATCTATGGTAGTAACACCAGCGATGGTGCCCTGGAGTGTATGTTAAACATACATTTCGTGTGTGTGGGGATGCTTCTGGATACGATGATTCATCGTTGATATGTTTCTTGAAGAAAGCTTAAAAGGTGAAGCAAACTAAACGTGAAAAACTCTAAGCGATGGAAATACAGGTATCATCAATAGCGTTTCTGGTGAGACATTCAATACGCGTAGAAGAGTGGAGAATGGCTTAAACAGAATCCGACTAAAAGTCTCGTATAGTTCAGCAGCATTTGAAATTGATGGTAAGACTATTGATTCATACAGATAAATTAAAAGATTTAGTTGATGTAGCTTGTTGAAAATGATTTTTGCTTCGATGGTGGCACTAACAATGCGAGACTCTTGAAAGCTGAAAGTGTACAAAAGCATGACTTCTAAAAACACTGATGTTCTGCAGGAAAACTTTTCAAAAGGCCATTGTCTAAAATAACTAAAACCTGGTTTAGAAACTTCAAATCTAGGTTTTTAACAGTTTGACGTATGTGTTGCAGTTGTTTGGATTGTGACTCATGAGTGCCACAAAATTCTGGACTATTTTTCAAGTCCCGGTCTCATTCTACATCATCTTCTGCTTCTTTCTATATCGACCTGCTAATATTTTCGTCAAGAACATCGTCACTGATGATTGCAGTTAAACTCTTTTAATTGGAAAAATGTATAAAATGCATAGAGTTGAAACTTACTGCGATTCAGCCAGGACATAACGTTCAGTCGCAGTATGAGAATCGTCCTCATTACAACGTCCTCTCTTCTATCGAGATAGTAACTTTCTAAAGTCCATACCATTTACTCACAAACGCCCTTATTGACACTTATTTTTCCGATGCATGCGTAAAACACTATAAATCCTTTTCGTTTTTGACGATATCTACCACCGATAAAAATAAAAGATGCTAAGAAGCATTGTCTTTGAACTGTTCAAAAACCGTCAATGAATTTGTTACAATATTAAGACTCTTATCTGTAAAAATTCTGACAAATAACTCGTAGTACTTCAGGACCAATAAAAATAGTTTCATTATCTTTTATAAAGATCCACTACCTTTCTAACTATTTGTTTTTCTCATGATTTACATATTTGTCTTTTATAATTATCTTGCGTGATAAAAGTTCTGGTTTAATTTTGCACCATGTATTCTCGTGGTGACCATAGTCTTCCAATTCTTGTAAGTCACGACGTATTGATCTCTGTCACTTTCATATCATGAGCAAGTTTTGCTCACACGTACTAAATGCTTTGTTTTTAATTCGTTTAAAAATATAGCTGTGTCTATCTATTTTAACATCTCCACTCTCAACTAATAAATTTAACATTTTATATTGTAAACTGAAAAATATAAAACTAAAACATAAAACATAAAAACGAACATCAATTCTAACATAAAAACAAGGTTGTATAATTTCGAATCTGATTTTTCCCCGATATCACGTATGGACAGAACCAAAAACTAGCTTAGCTCTAGGTTTATATCAGCACTAACAGTTTATTTATTATTTCTCTGTCTTCTACTTTTTCTCAGTCGGTTTGTTCTAGCTGCGACAACTACGCATATTCAATAGTCTATCGTATAGCATTATCGAATCTTTACGTTTTATAGTATATATGTTTCCTGTATAACCAGGACACGCAGAAACTGGCACCGCTGCTAACCTATTACCAACTTTAATTAAGAATTCTCTAATTAAGTATCTAGAAAATTCTAATTTTCTTGTTATCAGTTAGAACTAATCTTATTTTAAACAGTTTTTCCCGATTGTTTTGACCCGCCATTTATAGAGTGAGTATCCGTATAAAAGAACTGCAAAAATAACTATTGAAATCGTCATATACAGTGCATTTCTTTTCGTTTTCGTATCCACCCTGAGCTCGTAAAGTCGCGGTCATATATTGAAACACAAAAAGCTATCGGTAGAATAAATCGCCAAGTCTATTAGATACGCAAAAGAAACGTTTTAACGATTGACGCTGTTTCTCCGTTCTATCAACAACGGCTCTTCTATGGGTCCTGAAATATCACTTAATGTGGTTTTATATTTTCTATCATTATAGCTATACGAGCTATCATCTTTTACCATGATTCACCTAGGCTTCTGGTAACATTGTGAGTATGCTTGTTGAACATCTTCAGCATCATCAACATTTAACATTCTTGAATTTTCAGCTTTGTCTTCACTTAATGTTACTTCGTTTTGAGAAGCGTTGAAATCTCAGCAACTTCAAACTCTTCGATTCCAGCAGCTTTTAGAGCTTCTTGGATTTCGTGGAAGTTCTGTCACCAGTATACTAATGTTAATTCATCTTCTTTCGATAATATCCACGAGCATCAGATATCAGCTTCCGCAAAGATTTCTAATAATTCATCAGCACTTTTGCCTTCAACACCGATTACGCGGTGTATCGAACATGTAGTTAACAGAACCAGTAACACCTAAGTTACCTCCTGTTTTTACCTAATGCTGTACGTACTTCAGCAGCTGTACGGTTTAACGTTGTTTTGTAAGAGTATCGATAATACCACATTGTTCCACCCCACACGAAAACCTTCACAACGTAATTCATCGCAGTTCTCTTCACTTTCCACCTTTTGCTTTTTCAATAGCACGGTCAATAATATTTTTAGGCACACAGTAAGTTTTTCGCTCTTTCTAAAACTACTTTTAGATTTCTGTTACTTTCTGGATCTGGTTCTCCAGTTTTTGCTGTAGTAGATTTCACGTCCAAAGTTGTATAAATCTTACTAGTATTAGCGTCTTTTTGCCGCTCTTTTAATATTATTCCATTTTACGACCCGCGATCTTTTAATCTCTCTTTTCTTTTGTAAATATTTTTCCCATTTTTGTAAAACTCCTCACTATTTATAGCCTGAAAGTTAATACATACTCTCTCTATTACTATATTTAAGCTATCACATTGTCTAGGTAGCTAATTAAAATCATGTATTTTTTATTTATTATCTTAATACTATTCAATATAAATAACTATAAATTATAACTTTTGCCTTAATATATCTATCATAAAAAGAATGGCTAATATATAACCATTCTTTTTAAATATCCTCACTTTAGTTTTGTTTTTACGTCTAGCTACCTCTGCAGCTACTAACGATATTAATCCTAAAAGCTCCAAAAATTAGTAGTGTCTTCTCCTGTATGTAGCCAATGATTTTTGTACTTCTGATACATCTTTGTTTTTAGCTTTTATTTCAGAATCCTTTTGTTTCGATCGGCTCGGTTCTGGGCTAGCTCTGGTTTTGGTTCTGGTTTCGCTCGGTTTTGACTCTGCTCTAGTTCTGGCTTCGTCCGTTTTATGTCTGCTTCATAGTAGACCATCAATCGTTTTGTTATCAGTTGTTGATGTTACTTCTGTCGCTTCTACCGTTGGTACACTTGGGCTATAGTTTTGCTATGGCTGATTCTGGTGTTACTTGTGACCAGTTGCCCTTTGCTCCATTCTCCGTATGTAACTCTCGGTGACTTTGTTTGTTGTCTTCGGTCTTGTTAACGTCACTGTTTCAACTATTGGATCTTCAAGACTTTTATTGGCCTTTTCTAGGTAATGATTGTTCTGGAATTACTTTTTCTCTCTACTTCAGTCTCTTTTGCTTGTGGTATCACGACTACTTCGATTTTCCATTCTGTGTTACTTCTACTAACGCTTCTACTTGTGTTTTATCTGCGTTCCATAGTTTGCTACATGGTTGTGGTAGGCTTATTCCGCCCAAACTGCCCTTGTGACCATGTTCCTTCTTCAATGCATTCGTTACTTTTACTTCGTTTGTTTGTTCGGTGTTATGTAACAGTCTACTCTTTTGGTGATACTTCTGTAGTTTCGTTCGTGCATCTACAGATACTTAATTGTATCTTTAATCACTTTTGACTTCTACTTCGTCTTCTTTTTGCTTGTGGATATTTCACGACTACTTCGGCATTTTCCATTGTTGGTGTCACTGCCATTGACTCCCACATTTGTTTTATCTGCGTGTTCCATAGTTTGCCACTGTTGGTGAGAGCTTTGTTCTGTCCAACTTCCTTGTGTCCATGTTCCTTCTTCAAGTGCATTTTGTTACTTTGTTTCGTTTGTTTGTTCTTATAGTGTAACAGTCTTCGTCTCTACTTTTGGTGATACTTCTGTAGTCTCGTCCTTCGCATCTACATACTTAATTGTACGTGATTACTTTTGTTTTCTACTTCGTCTTCTTTTGCTTGTGGATATTTCACGACTACTTCGGCATCTTTCCATTGTTGCGTTACTTCTACCTAACGCTACACTTACTTTATCTGGTGTTCCATAGTTTGTCTACTGTTGGTGAGGCTTGTTCTGCCCAACTTCCTGTGTCCATGTTCGTCTTCAAGTGCATTTGTTACTTTGTTCGTTTGTTTGTTCTTGTTAGCGTCACTGTCTGCTCTACTTTTTGGTGATACTTCTGTAGTCTCGTCGTGCATCTCACATACTTGATTGCATGCGTAATCGTGTTTTGTTCTCGTCTTTTATACAAAGTATCATAAACGTAAGTTACGTGCACTCTCTTCGCACATTAACACTCTTTCAGCGGAGCAGAAGTTCTCTTTGACTTTCATATATAAGTACGCTACGCCATTATATGATAATTCATCAGGACGATACTCTTCTGCATCTACATTATAACCTTTGCATAAGCTCTCGATATAAGTTATTGTTGGTTTAATCGTATTTCCTGCATATCTTCATATGCGAGTTTTAACAGCTCCATATATATCTTCTATTTTAATTGCGAAGTGCATCATGCCCGTCACACACTGTTTGCCCATCTGTTTCATGGCTGCTGCACATGACATCTGCTACTTGATTGTTGTTTTGAGCAGCACTAGGAAGTCGCCGCAGTATTAAAATTCATTTGCTCTATATAACCCTGATTTGAATGTAGTTCTGGATTTTGAAACAAACTTATCTCGCTGTAACGCCAATCTGTAACTACCTGATGCTGGTTGTTAGATCCGTTGCATTAGCCACCTCATCTGCTAAGGTCTCCGTGTAATTGAGAAGTTGGAGTAGTATGTCACGAACCATCCATCTGGAGCTACCGCTTCTCCTGCAGTACGTTACATCAAACCCACAGTGCAGGAGCATCCATTATCAACCATATTCTTATCACCTGTAGGCAATGTTACAAGTGTCTCGTTGTTGATAATTTTCGAATTATCTGTGTTGATAAAAGCAAACGGTATGTCACATCTGTTTTCGGAGCTCAAATTCTTGTAACGATGTTGTATAATCCTTTCCTCGTCGGTCATTTTATCTGTCCACATCTACATGTAATCGCAGCCGCTGATGTATGTACTGTCGATAGGATTTCATAGTGAAGAGTTGATGTGAATATGATTGTCTTATCTCCATCAAAACCTCACTCATTTTGGATTTAATCCATGCCAGACTCTGTTTTCCATCCCAAACTAATGTGTATTTCAAAACGATAACTTCTACTGTTTTGAACCGCACTGCGCCACGGTAAACTCTAAATCTTGGAGTTACATTCTCGATTGAGTATTTAGCAGATCCTAGGATGATAATCAAGACGTTTACCATTGCATTGAGTAATTGTCATCTGTAAGTTGCAAGTGGACTATTTCCATGCACGTAAAGCCATCCGGTAATTCACAGCCGCTTTTTAGGACTCTTCGCTCCGGGAACCACTACAATTTTATCAGTAGTAGCTAGGGTGGCGATGTGAAAGTGCTTGTTATATACTCGATTTCCTAAAACCCTGAAGGTGAGTAGTTACCAGCTTTCACCCTGTCAGGAAACTTAAAGACTGTGTGTCATTCCACCCTCTAGGAACCGTTTCTACCTTCTCAGTTCCTCGCACAATTTTCAAAGCAGTTCTAGCATCTGCTAAGACCAGACTTTAAGCACTTTCGCATTAACTACATCTGTATCTTTGAGTTGAGGCTTTTACGGTAACAAGGCTCTTTCGGTTCTTTCCTTCCCTTTACACATCTGTTTGGCTTTTTCTAAACCTTTTAAATTTTGCATTATTAAATAGGCCTACTTGATTTGTACTATGTGCCCCTTGTAGTTCATCCCACCTTTGCAGTTTTGGGCTTAAAGGCTTCGGGTTGTGCCTTTCAGGTAAACCCATGAAGTACGCTCCATTTCTTTTGAAAAGGCACTTCTCCCAACTTGCTGTGTCCATCCCATTTTGTATGTATACTTTCAAACGTAATTGGGTTAGTTCCTAGAGTATCTGGTGCATGCAAGCTGCATAAGCTAAGTGTTGTCAAGCACTGCAAAATTCAGCGCTGACCCGCTTTTCATGATGGTCACTTTAACTCAATCGTTAATTCAACTTCTTTAACTTTTGTGGGTAGCAACACTTCTCCAGAAAACTACTAGTCTCTTGTCATCTGTTTCTGTATTAATTCCAGGAATTGCAATATTCACTCTATTTTCTTGATTTCTGTCTCATTAGTATAGCTATTAATTGCTACATGGTAGTTGCGCTCCTCAAGTTTGGTGCTGCTCGACAGTGCAGCTCAGTTTACGTCTATAGTATCTTTGCTTAAGGATTCAGCGGCATAACAACTGTAACGAAGTTGTCCTTGCGACTTGTGTTTGTTTCTCCTGATTTATCTGTGGTATAAGTTGCTGATACCAGCACGTAAATTCTTTTCCTCACTCCTTTCAGCCTCGTACCTGCTTGGCGCATACATACTACGAAGCGTACTACGCTAGTATTATTCCTCGTCAAATGTACAGGCTTTCGCATCTGCGCGTATTGCTTGCATAACGACGATAGTCCCATCTTTGAGATCCAAACCATCATTTAGATGCTCGAGATAAAAACTGCACCCGAGTTCGGTAACGTTACTCATCGCAGACAATTTTATTTGACCGCTGAAGTCTCTTTATTAAAAAGTGAGTGCAAATTTTAAAAACTAAATCTTTTATTCTTGGAGTTTCATCGTAGAATATCCAGGAGCGTGGTACCAAATGCAGCTAAATCTCTAGCAACCACTTTCACTATCCACGCTACATGTTGCATAGCCACTCTTATTTTGTATTAGCTACCTGGCTGTTGCAGATGTAGTTGGTGTAATAGCTGTACCAGTGTCAACACCTGAGCTGCAATTGTAGTTTTGTGTACGTCCCGTTCTGTATTTATCAAATTTATAACTTATATTAAAGCGTATACGAACCACTGGAACTTCTCAGTATATTTTGCATATGTGTACTGCTTTTCAACTCGCGAAAGCAGTCCCAAATTGTACATCAGTAATCGGTTCGTTATTGGTAAATTCACTACATAAGATCCATCGTCTAATCTTGAAGGTGCAGACACATCTAATCTAAATGTAGAAATCAATTATTCCTCTCCTACATTATATTCTGTTTGATTTTCCTACTAAATGCCCTTGTAACTACCTTTGGCTTTCCAGTTGTTGGTTGCGTTTGATTAGAGTCGCTTAATGTACCATTTGAAGCACCAGTCTCTCACTGCTTATTAGTTACAGATTCTTGTTGAAGCCTAGTTGATTTAGGCGTAGTAATCTGATACAAGCATTTTATATTTATTTGTTCCAACGATCAGCAAGCTTTGTCGCAGCAGTAAATCCTGGATAGATCTATCTTTAATCGTGCGAACTCTGAAAATTTCGATTTTGCCAAATATGCATCCTCTACGTTTCCACCGAGTTTCTCATGAGTCACGCCATTACAAACTCTGTGACCGCCCACTACTGTCGACTCTCCGTGTTCCCGTTCTAGTAAACCGTATCTCCTGCATAAGCTGAATTAGTTATTTCCAAACATCTCATTCCCTGCTATAGAGGCTACAGAAGACAGCTTCTGTAGCAACAACATTAAATTTTCTAATACTAAATCTATGATTAGTTACATTGATTGAGACTCATTTAAATTTTTATCTATTCACTTTCCTGTAGTTGATACTCTAGTTATTTTTCCTGCTACATTTAACTTCTACAATTTATGGACTGTACTTAAACAGCAATTACGCTTGGGATTCAGAAAATTGGTGTTTTATTACATTAGTTTTCCAACAGAGTGTCTGCTAAAAAGTTCCCAAATTTCCATTCATATGAGAACCTCATAGGCTCAGCCGGTTTGTTGATTCCTAAACTCACTGTATGGTAAAGCTAGATATTCAATAAAGCTTTATGGTCATGACTCACGTAACCTTTGTTTCAAAATTGAGTCTGCGAATGCTCCTGCACACTGTGTACAAAACCTTATAAAGAATAAGCCACCAAAGATTGATTTTGTTAAATTATGTCCTATAAATCCAGCCACCCTAAAATTAATAACAATGACATCTGATGATATACTTCTCCAACATTAAATTTTATCATTTTTCCCCAATTATTTCAATATAAACCACACCAAAAACCAACACCCCAAAAAAACAAAAAACAATTTGCTTTGAGATTATCTTCCTCCATTTCTTCGACGAACAAATGATTTAACAAACCTGATGTTTATACAACTGATCTTCATCACTACAAACCTATTTTCAAAACAACAAACCACAAAAAAAAACAACACCCCAACAACAACCCCACCAAACCACCCCCCAACAACCTCTTGGTCGCTCGAGAACCTCGACTCCACTTTGTTGCAGAGGATTGCGGGATTCTCTCAGCCTGCTCTAGAACGCTAGCTTGCGACCGCGACGGTGGGATTCGCGCTTGCTGCTTGAGAACTTTGCGCTACTGACGGTCATCTGTCTTCTTGGTCGCTTTGAGAATCGCACCCTTTGTTGATTGCGAACGGAAGCTCTCTTGACCTTAGAGAACCTCGACCAGAACTGAAGAAACTGTGTTAAATCCAAAATTTAACTGATGTCTCTCTTAATAACATGTCATGTCGTCTCTCAGTCAACTTCTATGTGCTTTACGGCGTCTTGCTGCCGCAAGTAATCCACCTAGTGGTGCTAGTCACTAGTAATCACTGTCAATCCAGTATTAGTCTCAGTTGCACCTGTGCTTTGCTAGACGTAAGTCTTAGCTTAGCATTTATAACTCTTTGCACTGTGAGTCTGCTGCGTTTGTACGCTCCTGTATACGTGCCCATTGAATCCCGCTAGAACCGTTGTCAGATGTTATCCCACGCTTTGTATCTGTTACTGAAAGTTAGCTCCTGGAAATTTCTACATGCTTGTCCATCTGGATGATAAACAAGTACAGGCTCCATTGTCTGGCAATTGTAATATTCGCATCTACATAGAGTTTTGGTCGCTTTAATTAATGCTTCTCTAACGGCTGCTTTTGCAGATCTGTTAATTTATGTCACATTTCCTACTCCAACTTTTCCTGAAATGGTGCTGTCTGAATGCATCATCTCTTTGGGATTTGCGTAGTACTCTGACACTTCTTTTAACGTAACCGATTGCGTACATTTGCAGCGTGCGATACTTGAACAGCCGCTTCTTTCTTGCCATCTTTTCGATTGTTTGCATTACCACTCCCTTTACTCGATTTGTAGCATTTCACTTTTGGGACCTTTCTAGCGGTGTAACCAGCCTTTATGTTCCATCTCCTATTGATTTAACGTATAAGCATCACAGGGTCAATTCTTCTACATCCGTGATAGCACCTAGATCTCTGGAATTGGAATTTCGCTCTTCTGATGTATTACTAATATTTACTGCTGTACTGTCTCAAGTCATTAAAAGGTTATCTCACTGTTTTGACGCTTCTTCTGCATTCTTCACTAGTTTGTCTTTAGGGTGTTGCTGTAGAGACCGTCTGGTGATGTTACTGTTGCGTTTCACTGCCGTCCACTGCGGGAACGCCACAGGTTTGCCCGCTGGGTGCTGCTGCAATTGCTTTCTCTGCACCACGCTTTCCTGCATCTGTTAATTTCATTCCGCCTCCAACCAATGTGTCAGAGTAGATTGATGTTTTGACTTTAGCATTCTTAGCTCTCGCAGCTGAGTTTTGTCGCTGGGAGTTACTAAGTCTGAAAGCTGGAATGTTGAGAACTGTTCCATCTGCTTTCGTTACATTGCATGCTTCGTGGTCAACTACTACAGTTAGAACCGCCTACTCTGCCTCTGCACCGCTTTCCATAACTTTTGCTTTTCTTCATCTGTTAGTTAGCTGCTAATCTGCTGCAGTTTTAGCTGCTGGTGTGTTTACATCGTTACCACCATTTTCTTTCTTAGCACCGTCTTTCACTTTGTAACTAAGTCTGTTGATGGGATAATCTGAAACATTTACCATCTTTAACTTCTGTTGCATTTCCTTTGTCGTCTACCACTAAGTAGCTACCCTGGTTTAATTGTTTAAACCTGCCCTGATTACTTTCCTCAGTTACCCCTCTGGGTTCGCTACTTTTGTTTTTGCTGCTGGTGTAACTAAAGGTTTTTAGCTTCTTCCATCGCCCAGCATCTTTTCTGATTTCACAACCATGCTGGATAATCATGTATTTCCTGCTCAGTGTTACCATGTGTTTCCTTTGCCTGCCCTACTACTATGAAGCTAGTCCTGGATTTACAGTCAAGCATTTATCCAGCAATTGCTTTTTTTCTCTCTCTCTTGGAGATAGAGACCCGGGACTGCGCTTTAGTCTGAAGTTGGCTTAATATCGCGCTGGCTTTAGCTGCACTTCTTTTGATTTCCAGTCAAGTCTGCCGCTGGAACGCATCGTCTGTAATACCTGAAGCACAGTTTTGTCGTCCATCATTGTGGAACCTGATTTACTGCTTTAATCTCATTCTGATTGTTTTTTTCTCTGTTAGGCATCTTTAATATATTAGTCTACCATGGAATAATGAGCGTTCTGTGTTGTTTCAGTTGCGGTTTCGATTGTTAAGTCTGTCGCTGGTATTACTGCTGTTTTTCCATTTAGTGTTATTGTTGCTTCCTTTGCTGTTCACGGCAATTCTGCTCCTGATTTACTGCTTTAACTTTAGCCGTACTGCATCTTTCTCATCTTTTGTTAAATGAGTCTGGATTGCTACTACAGTCTTATCTGCTGGTTTAGCTACGTTATTTCCGGTGCTTGCCTTTAGCTGATTCTGCTGGGACAAGCAGTCTGTCGCTGGAATTACTGCTGTTTTTTCCATTTGGAAGTGCCACTGTTGCGTTTCCTATCGTTCATTACAACTTGCACCTGACTCTACTGCTTTAACTTCTTTAGCTGCAATTGTATCTTTCTATCTTTGTTAATGATTCTGCATCAGTTGCCAGTCTTATCTGCTGGGTGTTTACATCGTTTCCACTTGGTTTAGTTGGCATCCAAGCCTGTCTTAGCTAAGTCTGTTGCTGGAATTACAACTGGCTTTACTGTCTGTAGGTGTTAGTCGTTGCATTTCTTTGTCATCAACTACAACTTGCACCGTTTGAAATGCTGTGTTTAATTTGTATTGCCTTTCATCAGTAAGTTTAGCTGACCTTTACTGCAGTCTATCCGTTATTGATCACACTGTTTCGCGTTTGGTCATTGGCACTTTCGCGATTTGAAGGTTTGTCGCTGGAATTACCGCTGCCTTTACCTTCTGGGTGTTGTTAATACAGGTTTCCTTTATCGTCCACTGTTACCATGCTGTCCGGATTTACTGCTTTAACTTTTCTCGATTGCTTTTTTCTCTCTGGAGTTAGATGGACCTGACCGCCGCCACAGTCTGACATCTGCTGTGCCACGTCGTTTGTATTTGGTTTCTACGCCGCATCCGCCGCTGATTTAGTTATCTGCCATTGAATTACTGCTACTTACCATCTTTTAGTTACTGCTGCGTTCTTGGTCGCTCACTACAAACTCTGCACCTGGATTCCACTCGTTTTAACTCTTTCTGACTGTTTTTTCTCTGGAGTTAGGCATCTTTATTTGCTAATACAGTTTTATCTGCTGGTTTAACGATATCGCTTCCCGCGTTTGTTTCAGCCAAACCTCTGGGTGATTTAGAAGAGTCCACGCTGATTAAACTGGTTTTCCATCCTTAGGTGTTACTGTTGCATTTCCTTTTTCATCATTACTACAGTTGCATCTAGATTTACTGCTTTAACCTTAGCTGCAATTGCATCTTTCTCTCTTATCTTGTGTTAATGAGTCTGATTTACATACAGTCTTATCTGGTTTAACTATTGTTTCCTGCGTCATTTTAGCTGAATCTGCTGTCTAAGCAAGTCTGCTGCTGGAATTATCTGCTGTTTACTACCTCAGGTTACTAAGCGTTTCCTATGTCCACTACAAATCTCCAGTGTCTGATTTACTGCTTTAACTTTATCTTCGATTGCTTTTTTCTCTTGGAGTTAGAGTATCTGGATTTGCTACGGCACCATCTGCTGGAGGCCATCATTTCCATTTGGCTTAGGCTGCTCTTCAGTTGTTTCACTAAATCTTTGCTGATAACCACTGCCTTACTCCATTCATCAGCACGCCGCGTTTCTGTCGTGCCTACCACAACTCAGCACCTGATTTACCTTTTAACTGTTTGATTGTATCTGCCTTCTTCATGAACAATGACTGGCTTTCTGCTGGAACTGTCTTATTCCTGCCGGGTTTAACTACGTCGTTTCCCGTGTTTGCCCTTTAGCTGAATCTGCTGTCTTAGTTAATGCTGCTGGAATTACCGCCAGGTTCACCATCTGTCGTTGCCACTAAGTGTTGTATTTCTTCGGTCGTTCACTGCCATAGTCACCGGATTACTTGCCATTTATTCCAGGATTGTTTTTTACCATCTTTCATAATGTCGGCAATCAACTGCTACTTTATTTCAAACAGTGTTGATATTGTTTCCGTTTCGGTTTAGCTTTCTGCTCTTCTTTGATTTCACTAAATTGGAATTGGTTTTACAACTTCTCCATCTTTATTGTTACTGCTGCATTTCTACGCTCAAATACCATATAGCTTCCTGACTTCACTGCTTTGATTGGTTCTGTAATCTTTAGCCACTTTGGCTCGATAAACCATCTGAATCTGTTACAACCACTTTATCAGCTGCACATTGAGCCCTGCATTTGTTGTTTAGGCTTCTTCTGAGTTGTTACTAAATCTTGGTCATTGAATTGCTGTTGCTCCGCATTAGCCCACCATCTTCTATAGTTACCACAGATTTCATCATCCATGAATATTTCGCTTTCATCTGGATTAACTTTAACCTTTTAGCTTCCAATCTTTCCTTTGAAGATAATGGTTGAAGGACTGTTACTGCTACTTTATCCGTTGGTTTGTTAATGTTCAGCTGTATTTCATTTTCTGCAGTTTTCACTAAATCTTTTGCTGGTTCGCAAACTTACCATCTTCTGTAGTTATCGTTGTGCCTTTGTCGTCCATCACTACCGTTGAACCTAAGCAACTTCCTCAACAGCTTTCTTAATAGCGTCTTTATCCACGTTAGCTGCATTCATTACACTTTGTCAGTCAGGTTTCTTTTAATTAAACTCATTGGCCTAACAGATTCATTGGTTTCTGCTAAGGCTTCAATGAATGTTTGCGATGTCTCCCATTTGCATTCTTAATAGTCGCATTTCCTTTCTCCCAATCAAATACTACCACATTGTTGTTCTGGGTTAACTTCTAAGATGTTTTTCTCACTCTCTTGAAATATCTTCCGTATGCACTGGTCTCTATCTCTACTCAATTTGAATTGTAGAACCATTCTATTTCCCCGTATTCACTTTATCTTTATCAGAAGCGTCAGTCTTCGTTAAATCAGCTAACAACGTGTTACCTTTCAGTTGTTACTGTCGCATTTTTTATTACCAATAAATATTGTTGTTCTATCTGGCATGTTGAACTCAGCAGCATTCTCGCCGAACATCATCCGTACCTCCTGTCCATTCAACACTGACCAAGTTGGGTCGTTGATAGTTACCTGTCATGCATCGCTTACTTTAATGCTATTAGTTTTCACTAAATCATCTGCTGCACAGCGTTCATCATCTTGAAGTTGTTACTGCCGCATTTCTGTCAACAACTACTACAGTTGCATCTGGGTTAACTTTCAACTTTAGTTTAATAGCATCTAAATCTGCTTTAGTTAAGGCATCTTTATCAGCAACTTCTGCTCTGATCGTAGGTTTCTTAATCGCCATCTTGTTTAGCTGCATTTTCAAGTCTTCTTTAGCATTTGATTTCCACTTCGTCTGAAGCTGATTGTTGCGTATCCTTAGTTCCACCCCAGTGTTACAGTCACTGCCGCATTTTCGTCATCTGCTGTCTACTACTGTTGCTCCTGGATTTACTGATTCATACTGCAGCTTTTGAATAGCATCTTTTAACATCTTTTGGTGTAATGTTGCTGTCGATCATTCACTGTACCGCTGCAGATCCACTGATGCTTTTTCGGCTGGAGTGCGTACTTTTGTTTCCTACTGATGGTGTATCTTTGAGCTAAGCTGGTCTCTCTGAGTAAGTCTGCACCTGGATTGTTGTTGCTTTTGTCTCTTACCATCTGGTGTTGTTACTGTTGCGTTTCACTATCGTCTACGGGCACGGGTGTACTTGGATTGATGCCTGATTTGCCAGCCGAATGGTAGCTTCTATTCATCTTTCTTAGGTCCAACTAAATTCGTTGCCGCCGCTGCCGCTACTTTATCCGCCGGCTTGTTGATGTTGTTTCGCTATCTTTTACACCATCAACTGCGGCAGGAGACTTTCACAGTCTTCTCATGGCGATTACTACAGTTTTCCTCCTCTGTTGTTGCTACTGTTGCTTCCGTCTATCAACCACGATGAGCTGTCTGCGATCTCTATTTGCAGCCGATTTCCTGGCTTTGATTGCGTCTCAGTGCTGGAGTTGTTACCTGCTTTCTTAACGACTGTTTTGTCCGCTGGTTTGTTAACCATCTTGCAATCTGGCTTAAGTTGTCACCGCTGCATCTAAGCAATCAGCTAAAAAGTTCACACCCCCACCCCCACAAAACACCAACCAACACCACCCACCCACACACAACACCAACCACCATTCACTTCATCTCAGCTGCTCGACCTTAATAAGTCTTCCAAGAATTGTCGCTGTCTTCACCGTCTGGAGTAGAGATACTGTTGCGTCCTCTTGGTCAAGTCAGCATGCCGTCGCAGCATCTGGGTTTACTGCTGCCACAGCCCTCTTTGATTTTAGCTTTGACTTCTTTCTTTCTTCGCATCATCAGCTCAAATCAAGCACTGACTGCTTTGCTACTTTATCAGCTGGCTCTGTTTACGTTGTCGTTTCCTGCTTTTGCATCTTTGGCCTGCTTCGATTTCACGCTAAATCAGATGTCGATTGTTGCGCAACGTCCGTCTGGTGCCAACTACTGTCGCATTTCCTTTGTCGTTCAATACTACTGCTGCATCTGGGTTTACTGATTCTACTTTAGCTTTCGAGTTGCTTTTAATATCTTCTTGTGAAGTTAACGTCCATCTCTATTAGCAACTACTGGTCTGCATTGGTTTTTGTTTGATGATGTTGTTTCCTGCTTTGTGCAGTCTCTTTGTCAGATTCTTTTCTTCACTAAGTCAGCTGGAAACACTGCGCCAGTCTACCGTCTTTAGTTTTGTTACTGTTATGCATTCCTTTTTCATCAACTACTACAGTTGAATCTGGGTTTACTTTCTGCCACAGCCGCTTTAATAGCATCTTTAGCCTCTTGTGGTAAATCTTTGTCAGCCGCTGCTAATGCTGATCGGCTACCACTTCCTGTCCTGCTGGCCTGTTTACAGCATCTCTTGTTTCGTTAAGGTCAGCTAAGTCAGCTTTTAGCTTTTCTAAGTCAGCTGCTGGGATTGTTGCTGTTTTCGGTTTGTTCACCTGGTGCTGCTGGTGTTGTTACTGTTGCATTTCCATTTGCATCAAATACTGCTTCAGCTCCTGGGTTTTACAGCTTGGATTTTAGCTTTAATAGCTTTTTATCATCTTCTGTTAATGCAGCTGGGTTTTCTACCACCATCTCTATCCGCTGGAGTATTTTACTTGGTTTCCACCAGTTACATTGTCTTTGTCAGCTGGAGTTTTCACTAATTCGCTTACTGGAATTGTTGCTGTTTTTGTTCTACACCTGGTGCTCGCTGGTGTTGTTACAGTCGCGTTTCCTTTTTCATCAACTACTACTGTTGCACCTGGGTTTACTGCTTCAACTGCTGCTTTGATTTTAGCGATTTCTTCTGGTGTTTTTAACTGCATCTTTGTCTGCTACTTGTACTCTGTCTGCTGGGTTGTTGATGTTGTTACCAGCTTTTGGATTAGTTTTTTCGTCAGCACCTTTAATTAAATCATCAGCATCGATTACTGCTGTTTTTCCTTCTGGTGTTGTTACTGTAGCTTCACCTTTTTCGTTAACAGTAATTACTGAACCTTCTGGGTTAACCGCAGCAATTTTCGCTTTGATTGCTTCACGTTCTGGTTCTGTTAACGCATCTCTAGTTGCTACTACAGTTTGTGAGTTTGGTTTATTGATGTCATCTCCACCATTTGCTTTCTTAGCTTCTTCTTCTGTCTTGAATAAGTCTGACGCTGGAATTGTCGCAATTGTTCCATCTTTAAGAACTACTGTTGCATTTCCTTCATCGTCATATTTAATAGCTTTAACTTTATCGTCTCCACCATTTAATTTTTTCAGTTTTTCAGTTGCTTTATCTTTTAGTCCTTGTCGTGCATTTTCATCTGTGAAATCACCAACTACTTTATCTGCTGGCTTACGAACTCCTGCATTACCTGAATCATCTTTTGCTGCGTCTGCTAATGTACGCACTAACTCTGATGCTGGGAATCCTGCTGTTTTCCCGTCTGGAGTTGAAACAGTTACTGTTCCATTATCATCGATTGACACAACTGAGTTAGGGTTAACGTCACGAACAGCTTGTTTTGATTTTTGCTTTTTCTTCATCTGTTAATTTCGCAGGATTTTCAACGATAACTTTATCTGCTGGACGGTTAATATCGTTTCCTCCACCTGCAGTATCTAAAAAGCATTCCTCATCTTTTGTTAATTCAGCTTTCGTAAGTTTTTAGATTTACCATTTGGTAATGTCACATCAGCAGTTCCATCAGGATTTACTACTACTTTTGTTCCTTTAGGGTTTACCGCTTCAATTGCTTTTTAATTTCTGTTTGTTTATCATTGCTTAAAGGCTCTGTCCCTGTTGGAACAATAACTTTATTAGCTGGTACACGTACAGAGTTAATTGCCTCTATTGCATTTTTCCCTGCTTCTTTGACTTTGTCCACGTTAGCATTTTTTCTTAGCTGCTTGAATAGCTTCTTCTGATGCCTTTTTAACAGCATCTACTTCTCGCTTGAAGTTTCTCACTAGCTTCTGGGATGTTAATGTAGTTCCAACTTCAGCTGCAATCTCTTGTTTTTTTCTTATCTGCCTCAGTTTCTACTTCTTTTTAGCTGCTGGTTTTTCTCAGCTGTTGGATTCGCTGCTACTGTGCAGCTAGTCCTGTATCTTTCGCTTGATTTACTTTACCTTGTGCCGCTGTCGCATCTTGTTCAGAATTTACGAAGTTTGGTTCTTTGTCAATCGCATCAGTAGCTGTCTTAGCCGCTGCTTTAGCTTTTTCCTTAGCCGCTGCTTTTTCTTCTAATGTTAAATCAGTACGATCGTCGATTCCTTTTTCTACTTCCGCAAGTTTGTCAGCTACTGCTTTTTAGCTTGTTCTTTAGCTACTGGATTTACAGCTGTAACCTCATCTACACCTTTTTTCTTAGCTGCATCTACTTCTGCTTGAGCTGCCTTAGCTTCTTCTGCTGTCTCTTTGTTATCAGGTTGATCATTAATCTTAGCTAATTCATCATCCGCTAATCTCTTAGCTTCTTTCTTAGCTGCTGCTTTTTCTGCATCTGTTAAGTCTGCACGTTTATCAAGTGCATCATTTTTAGCTTTCAACGTGTCGGCAATCGCTTGTTTAGCAGCCTCTTTCGCTACTGGGTTAACTTTCGCTACAGCCGCAGTACCTTCTTCTTTAGCTGCTGTTATATCTGCTGCATTTGTTGCATCTGCGATTTGTTCTAATGCAGTTTCTTTATCTTTATTAACTTCTGCGATTGCTTTATCTTTTTCAGCTGGTGTTAACTTATCATTACCATTGATAGCTGCGATTTGTTCTGTCGCTTTGTTAGTAACTGCATCGATTGCTGGTTGTTTATCTAATTTCACAACTTTCTCTACAGGAATTGTATCTTTAGAATCATCTTGATAAGTTACCACTAAGTTCGTACCCTCTTGAACAAGATTTTTTACAACCTTCTTAGCATTTTCAACTTCGACTGCTTTTTTCCTTTTTATCTTCTAAGTTCTTATCTTCATTTTTCTTAGAGTATTCTAATGGAAGACTCTCTTTAAGCTTAGCTAACTCATCTGCTGGAATATTATCGATGTTTGATACCACCGGTTTCTCAGCATCAGCTAATTCTCTAATGTCATATTTTTTCGTTTGAGATTTTAATACAATACTGAATGAACCTGGGTCAGTTTCATATGAAGAACCTTTAGCAACATTATGGATTTCTTTCCCATCTGTATCCACTGCAGTCGCATAACGAGTTACTAGACGATATTCATCATTATCACCTTTGAGGGAATCTGTCCGCTTTAGTCCCACTGTATCTTTTAGTTACTTTACCGCTAATTTTCACAATTGCAGGATTTTCAGCTGTTGCTGGTGTCTCTGCCGAAATCTGAGTAAATGTCATATCATATTGGTTATCAATAACATCAGGATTAGCTGCATCTTTAGCGCTTAAAGATTGATTTCCACCTTGTTTAATTGTTGCAGATTTAATCTTACCTAAATCATCTGTATATTTAATGTCGATATCGATATCTTCATTAGCATAAATATAGACATCTTTTTTACCATTTGCAGTTGTAGAGTAAGGAATTGTTACTTCTGGAGCATTGTTTGTACGTGCAAAATCAGTCAATGGTCTAGTATCTGTTGAACCATCTTTGATAAGTTACAACTACATTGTTATCAACTTTTTAATGCTTGCAATACGGTCTGCTTGATTTTCTACAGCTTGACCTTTTTATCAGCTGAGACGAGCATCGTTATTCTTTTGAAAGTATTCAATCTTAATCTTATCTTTGATTTTATTAAATTCTGCATCACTCACATCCGACGCATCATCTACTGCTACTTTATCAGCCTCTGCTGGTGTTTGGATATCATACTTTTGAGTTTGTGGTTTAAGCATGACACGGAAAGCGTGGTCATTATCTACTTCTTTTCCGAAGGAACCAGTAAAGTCTGTTCCTTCAGTATCCGTAACTCGTACATAACGCCATCCAAAACTACCCCTGGAGGGTTTTCTCCTTTAGTTGCTGCATCTAGGTTGAGCTTGTAAATTTCCTTCTGGTGCAGGTGTACCTGAGGTATGTAATAACTGCTCGCTTAGCTGCTGTGGCTGGTGTTTCAGAACCAAACACATTTGGCGTATATCCATATTGGGTATTGATTTTATTAGGTTCTCCTTCTACAGGAGAGAAAGTTCTATTTCCTCCTTGTAGTAATGTAGCTCTTGAAATCTTATCCGCATCATCTTTGATTTTGATGTCGAATGAATTTTCTTCTGCTCCATAGACATAGATTTCTCTTTTAGCTGCATCAGAGTATGGAATCTCTACTGTTGGTTTTTCGTTTGTACGTGCCACACTTGCTACTGGAGTAGTATCTACTGAACCATCTTTATACGTAACAGTAACTGTTCCATTTTCTACAGAAATCCCATTTTCTGCTACTACTGTATTTTTATCTGCTAAGACTTCTCCTTTTTAGACGCTAGTCGAGCATCTTGTGTAGTTGCGATATCAGAATATTGGATATTAATTTTCTCTTTAATTTTGGCAACATCTGCCTCAGTTAAGCTATCAATATTCGAAACAGCAATCTTATCAGCATTTTGATTCTGGTAACTTAATACTATATTTGTATGTTTGAGATTTAACAACTATTTTGAAGTAACCATAGGCTTGTGCTCCATTACCTTTTTCTATCTTTCCATCTGCTTCATCAACAATATTAAGATATCTTTCTCCTAAAACAGCATTTTGATTTTCATCTTTTGTATAATCTCTAAGTGCCTTAAATCTATCATTTGGTTTCCCAGTAATTCTAAGTTTTATTGGACCTTCTGTCGGTTCTAAAAATCGAGATGATACGTCCAACCAAATCCATCTAGTTCTTCTTGCTTAACTGGAGTATATATACTTCTCTTATCTAAATATTGCCCACTCGCACTTTTAACCGTTGCTAAAGTGATTTTACCCGCTGTTGAATTTATATCGATACTAATATCTGTGTCTTCTCATTGTATGAATAAATTTCTTTTTTCGCTACATCAGAAAAAGCAATCGTGTAACTAATATTACCTGCAGTAGTAGTTATTTCGTTAGATGGAGTTGTGGCAGCACTATCCGCTCTAAACCCAACACCTTTATCAATTGCTTTCTCATTACGTGAATCATGAGATCCTGTGTTTTCGATTGAGTTAGATTCTGATTTGAGGCTCAGTGTTTTCTGCTTTTTACCTACAGTTTCTTTCCCATTAGTAGTATCTACTTCTGGAGTTTCTTTTTTCTACAGGTTTAGCTTTTAATTTAGTGTTAGCTGTAGTTACTAATTTGCTGTAAGCTTTTGTAAGTTCATCTTGAGTTGTTGCGTTCGCTAGTGTAGCTTTTGCAGCTTCTAGGTCTGCCTTTAATACTGCAACAGATTCTTCTGTTTTGTTAGCATATGTTCCATTAGCAAGTTTTGCTTCGATTTCTACGATGTAGTTTTCTAGTTTAGTTTTGTCTAAAGCTTTAACTTCTTTTGCAGTTTCTCCGCCTAATTTTGCCGCTACTGCACTAGCTACATCTTCTTTAGTAGTTTCTTTTTGCTACTGGTTGTGCCGTCGCTACCGGTGTGTTGGAATATTTTCTTTTTCTCCAGCGTTTGTTGTGTTGTCAGATGTCGTGTTGTTTGATACTTCTTCACTCGCCTGCGCCACCGCTCCAGCACCAAAGAAGATACTCGCACCAATTACTACCGATGCAGTACCTACTTTGAATTTCTTGATAGAATAAGACTCTACCTGTAGTTCCGTCTTTCTTATTTTAGATATTGATTATCCTACCAAAATTATCCTCCTAATAAATATTATTAATATTTTTATATTTTTGTTTAAAGAAAAATTACAGATTATAAATTCTATTATTATGTATGTTAACATATTTTAATAATTTACAAAACCTATTCTAACAGATACTAGAAATTACGTCTACTAAAAAGCTTTGTTTTTCCAAAGAAAAACAAGCTCAATCCTTAAATTCTATTTATTTTCACTATAAGCTATAATTAAAAGTTATGAATACCTTTAAATAAAGGGTTTCAAAGCTGTCTCAATCTATTTTAAGACGAAATATTTTACTAAAATTAATTTTTCCTAACTAAAATAAATAATTTCTTTTAATTAATACAGATTATCAACACAGAAACCAACACAGTCCTATTAAACCTTGATATAGAGCCATTATATCACGAAAAATATAACACAGTTCGTTTTATCATAAAGAAAAAAACTATTTTAACATATAAATAGAGTGTACATATTTTTTAAAAATAATCTACATTTTATTAAACCGATTTCTTATATTCCCATTATTTTTCTGAAAATTTTCACTTATCCATATCAAAGCATTTATAATTTATTCTAAAGCATATTGTAGCATCCAGCTATCTTCTTAACACTATATAATCATACAAACTCCAAAAATCACAGTTCCCTATTTATCAAGTATGAAAATAGACAGACATCTCACTAGCACACTATAAAAAGACCCGATAAAACGAAATAAAACATTTTTATCAAGTCTTTTTACTATATGGAATAATCTTTCAAATCAACTATACTTATATTAAACTTTTTAGCAGCAACTTTTGGGGAAATGCTAACCATCTTTTTATTAGGAAAATCAACGTATGTTCACTCTTACTCTTCTTCCTCGTTCGATACCCTAACTTCTTTCCTTCAGTACGTCTAACAACTTGAGCTGCTCAATTCCTTCTCCTCTTCCAGCAACGCATCCTTTTTCAATATCTAACTTCACTCCTTCGGCATGTCCTGCGGCGTGTCCCTCTTCTTGTGCATAAGTTAATGATGCCCAGTAGTGGTCTTGTTGTCTTGTTGCTTCATCATACATACGTTTTTCCTCCTTAGTCCAGTTTCTAAGATTTAACAAATTATCAGCTTGGATAAGGAAATATGAAACTTTGATTAGACTTTATTATAAATACTTATCTAAGTCCTCAATATCAACTTTTAATTGAGCTGCAGCTACTTGGGAGAAATATAACCATTTTTTCATTAGAGTAATAACAGCTTGTTCGTACCTTCAGCACGTCCTTTTTCAATACCTCGTTCAATTCCTTTTCAATACCTAATCCAATTCCTCGCTCAATACCTTGTTCAATTCCTAATCTCATACCCTCTTCTTGTGCATAAGTTAGTGATGCCCAGTAGTGGTCTTGTTGTCTTGTTGCTCATCATACATACTGTTTTTCCTCCTCACTCCAATTTCTAAGATTTAACAAATTATCGGCTTGGATAGGAAATATGAAACTTTAATTAGACTTTATTATAAATACTTATCTAAGTCCTCGATATCAACTTTTAATTGAGCTGCAGCTACTTCAGCGGAAATATAACCATTTTTCATTAGAGTAATAACAGCTTGTTCAATACCTTCAACACGTCCTTGTTCAATTCCTTTTTCATACCTAATCCAATTCCGCGCTCAATACCTTGTTCAATTCCTAATCTCATACCTTCTTCTTGTGCATAGTTAATGATGCCCAGTAGTGGTCTTGTTGCCTTGTCATTTCATCATACATACGTTTTTCTCCCTCGCTCCAATTTCTAAGATTTAACAAATTATCAGCTTGGACAAGTACATCATCAGGTTCGCTTGTGTACTGTTTGTTTCGAAAAATTCTAGCCATCTTATTTTTCTTATAATCGTTGTTTAAGTTTTCTTTTGTATTTTTAAGTTCTAAAAATACTATTTTTAATAATGGAATGTCTTGGTATTATTTTCTACGTACATTTTCAATTCTGTATTTCTAGTTTCTTCTTTGATTAAAAAGTACTTATAGCGTCATCACCTTCAAAGTAGTTTTGATCGACGATAGCTGCCACATAAACTGGTGGCAATTTTTTATAAATAGCGAGTTGTTCTTCTTCGTTTTGTTTTAATCTCTCAATATTGTCATTAACCTGTTTGCATAAATATGCCCAAATGCGATTAATAAAGAATACTTGCTTGGCGAGTTGCACCTCGATAATCACCTGAGTATTGTTGTCTAATTCAACGAGAATATCAACCGCTATGTTAAAGTCCGATTCTACATTTGCTGTTTGCTGTGAATATCTGATTCCCTCAATTAACTTGCACTTTTCGCGGTAATTCGAAAATATCTTTTACAAATTGCAATGCTACTTCTTCGTTACGAAATACTTTTTACTACCAAATCATAAGTTGGTTTTATGTTTTTATGTCTTATGTTTTTCCATGTTGGAAACCTCCTATTTATTTTTAATTTATTAATTTTCCATAATCCCTAATAATTCTTTACCTCCATTATACTTCATGGAGGATGTCTCTAATGATAACATTAGTTTCACCCATAAGTTTTTCCAAAAATTTGAAATTTCATACAAACAAAAATGATTCATAAAATTAATTTTCGATCCAGTCGATAAGAACAACACAAAAATCGATTTTGTCGAATTGCCTCCGCATAGTTCATTAGAGCTAAAAATTTTGATGCAGCACTATCCCTACTTCTTTTATGTTTTGTATTATAAAAGGAGTTTATAGTTCAGAAGATAGATACCTCGTTATTGGACGCTTACATTTTTTCCATGCATCGAACTTGACAAAGAGCCCTCGTTATTAGACACTTACTCTAATTTTCAAAATCAATCGTACTTGACAAAAATCCATTTCAGACATTTACATGTACACTCTATATGCCAAATTTAGCAAACAACAACAAATTTGGAGCAGGATATTCTCCACTCCAAATTCATTTTTATTATACTATAAGCTAATAGTTGATTAGCGATTATTTTTCTTTTCTGCGTTTAGCTGTTGCTAATAATCCACTTAGCATTGCTAATCCTAATCCTGCTAATCCTAGACCACCAGTATTATCTAATCCTGTATGCGCTAACGCTCCTTGGATTCCGCCTTTAGCATTTTCTTTATTTGCACTGTTAGCGTCTGCATTCGCTGCTCCCATATCTCCGCCAGCTCCTGCATTGGCATCATCAGCTCCTGAACCACCATTATTTCCGTTATCTCCACCTGGTGTTGAGTCTGGAGTGTATTCTGGTTTGTCTTCGATTGCTGGCTCAGTTTTTGCTGATTGTTGAACAGTATCTTTTCCTAGAATTGTCACTACTGAACCATCTGGGAATGTGATTATTGCTGTTCCATCTCCAGCTACTTGATTGTCACTCCGTCTAAAGCTGATCCATTTGCTTGTAAAATAGCAACCTTAACTTTTTCTTTTTCTTCATCTGTTAAGTGTGTTATATCTTTTACATCTACTCTTTGAGTTGGTGCTTTAACAGTTGTTTTCTCAGCGATTGTTTTATTGCTATCTTGTGCTTTTGGATCTTGTGCTACTATTTGACTTCCTGGAATTGTGATAGCTGAACCATCTTTGAAGATGATTGTCGCTGTTCCATCTCCTGCTACTTCTACATTCACATCGCTTCCGAATCCGTTAGCGTCCACTACTGCTTTTTAACAGCTGCTTTTTCTTCTTCTGTTAATCTTGTAGCCTCTGCTACTTTTGTAGGGGTTAGCTGGGATGATTACTTTTGTTTTCTCAGCGATTGTTGGTTGATCTTGTGTTGGAACTTCTTCTTTTTGAACTACTAGACTTGCTCCTGGTATTGTGTTTACTGAACCGTCTGAATATGTTAATGTCGCTGTTCCGTCTTTAGATACCTTAACATCTGTAGCAGTTGGGTTGGCTTGCTTTTCACTTTAGCTGCTACTGCAGATTGTTCTGCTGGCGTTAAGTTGTGAGAATTTCCTACTTCTGTAGGTGCTGCACTTGTGCTGGGTTTTGTGTAGCTTGTGTTGCAGTTTCATTGTCGGTATCTTTCGCTACTACTAGGCTTGTTCCTGGTATCGTGTTTACTGAACCATCTTTATATGTTAATGTTGCTGTTCCGTCTTTAGATACCTTAACATCTGTCGCCGCTGGGTTGACTTGTTTCACTTTAGCTGCTACCGCAGATTGTTCTGCCGGTGTTAAGTTATGAGTATTTTCAACAGGTACAAAGTTTCCTGGAACTTGCGCTGGGTTTTTCTCTGCATCTGTGTGAACTTTTGGAGTAGTTTTGTTTTATAGATTTTTCTACAAGTTTATCCCTGTTATTGTGTCTACAGATTTATCTGGAGTATGTAATTACTACTGTTCCATCTGGTCTTACTTCTACTGTTGTTCCTGCTGGGAATTTATTCGCATCTTCTACCGCTTTTTAACCGCAGCCTGTTCTTCTAGGTGTTAACTTCGTAGTATTTCCTACTTGTATTTTTCCTGGGATAACTGGCTCTGTTCTTGATGCGATTGTACCTTCATCTTTCTCAGCTGGTGTTACTAATTTATCTTTAGAAATAGTATCACTTGAACCGTCTTTGTATGTGATTACCGCTGTTCCATCTGGTTTTACTTCTACTGTTGTTCCATCTGAGAATGTGTTAGCTCCTTGATGTTTTGACGAATTTGTTCTCTTTCTTCATCAGAAAGTTTCGTTGGATTTTTCACTTTCACTTTGTTTTTCTGGAACTTTTTGGTTCTGAAATTTAGATGCGATGATCCTCTGGTTGAACTTCATTTATTTTGTGAATTCCAGCTTCTTTTGCCGCATTGATTTCATCTTTAGATTGACCTTTGTTGATGTCTTCGATAGCTTTATCTTTTGCTTTATTAACAGCTTCGATAGCTTTTTGTTTCTCTTCATCTGTTAAATCTTTATTGTTCTTGATTTCGTTAATGCGTTTTTGAGCTTCTTCTAGTATTTCAGCTTTTGCTTTCGCTTTTTCTTCATCAAGGTTTGTTACATCTGGTTTCTTAACTTCTGTATCTGCTTTTGGATTATATTTTTCAATATTTTCTTTAGCTTGATCTGCGATTTGTTTAGCTGTTCCCGCTGATGATGCTTCGTCAATAGCTTTTGTTAGCATCTTCTTTAGCTTTATTGATTTCTTCTTCAGCTTTTTTGTTTTTGTTCGTCTGTTAAGTCTTTATCTGTTCCTGATTTCATCAAGTTTTTTCTTAGCAGCGTCTTCTACTTGTTTTTTAGCGTCTTCTTTTGCTTTAGCAAGATCATTGTCTTTATCAGCTGTTTCTAATGAAGCTACTACTTCTACTGGTACTTTTACAGTTACTTTAGTTCCGTCAGCTAGCGTTACTTCTACTTCTGCTTCTTTAGTTCCTGTTTCTGTTGTAGTTGGTTTAGTGATAACTTTCGCTGTTACTCCATCAGCTAGTGCTAATTGTTTTAGGATTTCTTCGTCAGTTAAGTCTTTGCCTTTTTCAACAGTTGCTTTTCCTGATACTAAAGCAGTTTGTAGGTCTAACTCTGGTTTGAAGATACTTGTTGATTTACCTTTAGACGTTTGTGGTTTATAAACATCTGCGATTGCTTTTTTACCTTCTTCTGTTGCTTTCGCTATTTCTTCAGGTGTTTTCGCATTATTAATCTTATCTTCTGCAGCTTTCTTAACTTCATCTACTTTTGCTTTCAAGTCTTCTTTTTCTTTATCAGTTAAAGTTGTGTCTCCGCCGATTTCACCTTTTTCTGCGTTAGCTGCATCTGTTAAGTCAGCTTTTGCTTTTTCCTTATCAGTCGCTTTTCTCACTGGTACTTCGATTTCGTCTTTTGATCCATCTGGATATGTAACTTCTACTACAACTACTTTCTTACCTGCATTCGCTCCTGTTCCATCCACGATTGCTCCGTCATTTTTAACTTGTTTGTCTGTCGGTTGTGGTTGTCCTTCTGGTACTACTACTGCATCTGTAATTGCTTTTTTGTCTACTTCTGCTACTTTTTTATCTTTAGATGGGTCTACGCTTACTGGCACTTCTCCTGATGTGATTTCTTCTTTCACTTTTGGAGTCGCTTTGTCTGCGTCTTTTTATTTTCTCACAGGTACTTCGATTTCGTCTTTTGATCCATCTGGATATGTAACTTCTACTACAACTACTTTCTTACCTGCATTCGCTCCTGTTCCATCCACGATTGCTCCGTCATTCTTAACTTGTTTGTCTGTCGGTTGTGGTTGGTCTTTTGGTACTTCTACTGCGTCTGTAATTGCTTTTTGTCTGCTTCTTCTACTTTTTGTCTTTAGATGGGTCTACGCTTACTGGCACTTCTCCTGATGCGATTGTTGGAGTGGATTTCTCTGCATCTGTTTTGTGCACTGCATCGATTGCTTTTTACCGTCTTCTGTTGCTTTTGCTACATCTTTTGGTGTTGTCGCTTTATCGATATTTTTTTCTTGTTCTTCCTTAACTTTATCAACTTTGTCTTTTTCAGCTTTCTTTTGATCTTCTGTTAAGTTTTTGTCTACGTCAATCTCTTCTTTTTCTTTGTTAGCTGCAGCTGTTAAGTCTGATTTCGCTTTTCTCTTTGCTTTGTCTAGGTCTGATTGGTCAGCAGATACGCCTGGACTAGTAGGAGCTCCAGTATTTGAATTTCCTCCTTGACCGTTTTGGTTACCTTGAGAACCTGAACTTCCTTGCCCTCCTTGACCGTTTTGGTTACCTTGAGAGCCTGAACTTCCTTGTCCTCCTTGATCGTTTTGGTTACCTTGAGAGCCTGAATTTCCTTGCCCTCCTTGACCGTTTTGGTTACCTTGAGAGCCTGAACCTCCTTGCCCTCCTTGATCGTTTTGGTTACCTTGAGAGCCTGAACTATCTGTAGAATCCTCTTTTTTAACTACAGGAACATATACTGTTTTGTCTACACCATCTCGTGTTACTGTTACTGGTACTACTTTCTTACCATCTTTGTCTGTAATTTTCCCGTACTCTACTGTATCAGTATCTTTTAACGCTTCACCGTTCGCTGTTACTTTTTCTTTTACTGCATCTTTATCGGCTTGTTCTGTTAAGCTTTCTCCAGCTTTAGGTACTACAGAGATTTTTGCTGCTCCATCTTTCACTGCTAAAGTGAAGTCTTCTGCTTTCTTAGTTACTTCTACTTCTATTGTTTTCGCCACACCATCTCGTGTTACTTTTACTGGTACTACTTTCTTACCATCTTTATCTGCAATAGCTCCATATTCCACAACATAAGTATTGTCTAACGCTTTACCGTTCGCTGTTACTTTAGCTTTACAGTTCCTTTATCGGCTTCAGATAATTCCGCTCCTCACTTTAGGTTCTCCACAGAATTTCCGCTGCTTCTGTCGCTGCTAAAGTACAGTCTTCTGCTTTCTAGATTTACTTCTACTTCTATTGTTTTCGCTACTACCATCACGTGTTACTGTTACTGGCACTACTTTCTTACCATTTTTATCTTCAATAGGTCCATATGTTACTGTATCTGTAGGTTTAAGTGATTCTCCGTTTGCTGTTATTTTTTCTTTTACTTTCGCTTGGTCTGCTTCTGTTAAGCTTTCTCCTGCTACTGGTGCTTTTGAAATCTCTACTGGTTTTGTTGCGTCTTTTTACAGCTAATGTAGATTCTTTAACTTCATCTACAATATGGTACAATCTTATCACGACCTACTGTTACTGGCACATAGAATTTTCCATCTTTCGATGTGATATTTCCATAGAACACTTCATCTGTGTCAAGAACGTTACCTTCAGTTCCACTTTGAGTAACTCTTACTTTTGATTTCACCAAGTTTTTATCAGCATCACTTGTTAAAGTTGCACCTGCTTGAGGTTTAACACTTATTTCAGCTACTCCATTTGTTTTTAAAGTGAAGTCCGCTACTTTTCCATCTAGTGCACAACGAGCATTTTGTAAATCACTTTTCTTGATTTATTTCATCTTGAGTAGCTTGTTCTTTATTTAAAACTTCTTTTGCTTTTTCAAATGCTCTATCATATGCTGCACGATTTTCATCGCTTGTAGCTAACTTGTATGGATTTCCTTTTTTAATAGCATCATTATCATTTAGAGCTATCTCTGCTCTCAACGCATCTTTGATAGTTTTAAGAACTACAGGGTCTATTCCTAATGCTTTAATAGCATCTTCTAAATCTTTATATAATTTTTGAACAAGGTCTACCCTGCATTATCTGTAGCATTTTCTTTGTTAGCTATTTTTCTGCCTCTTTTGCTTTTTATCAAACGCTTGTTTCTTAGTTGACATCTGATCTACTATACTTATCTACATACTTTTCCTTTTGCATACTCTACAAAGATCTTTGAGTCTTCCCATACGTGCATCTAGATTATGAGCCTTAGTTGATATGTCACTTATAGTTGGAATATCATCCGTTGCGTTAATACTTTCTATAAAGTCTGCCTTTTGTGCTTTATTTAAGTGCGGTAAGTTTTCAATTTCTTTTAACAGCTTTCTTTTGGCTTTGAATCAGCATATTGTTTTCGCATCTTCTACAATTTTATCAATTTGCCCTTTGTATTAGCTCCATCAATTAAATCTTTAAGTGTTTTTCTCTCGCTTCTGTTAAACCTGGAATTGCATCAATTTTTCTTAGCCTCATCTCTTACTGTATCAGCCTCAGCTCTACTTGTTTTTCGTTTCATCTTCTGCTTTTCTTACTAGCAGCTATCTTATCTTTTGTTTTTGCAGCAGTTATTTGATTTTTATAATCATCTGCGGTTTTTAAATTATCTTTAATTTGATCAATACGTTTTTGGCTGTCTTTTTCTTTTCTAAGTCTTTTGCTATCGCATTATTTTTAGCTGTAGTGACTGCATCAGTTGTTGTCGCGTTATCAATTTTCTCTCTTAGCTACATCTTTCTTCATCCATGTTAAGTTCGGTAATGCAGCTACAACTTTTTGCTTCTTCTTCTTTAGCTTCTTTTTACTGCCTTATTTACATCAGCATCTTTTTAGTGCTTCATTGACAATTTCATTAATTTTATCTGCTGAACTATTAGCTGAAGCTTCAGTCTGCTCTTATACTCTTCTTTTTCTTCCTTAGTTTAGATTTTTTCAATCCATCTATCAAAGTCTTTTTGCTTTTTGTTTCTGCATCATCATCAGCTTTGAGATTTGTACGAATAAGTCTGCCTTCGGTGATAGTGAGTTATTCTCCACACCATCAGTCGTATTTCTATTTCGAACAAAGAACTCTGTATTCCTATATGAGCTCATCACCTTTCATTTAGACATAATCATTTTCCTAATTTATAATCCTGTACTTCTTCTAAGTTCATTTTCTGAACTTAAACGGATATTTCCTTTACTATAATCCAGATTAAAGTATTCAATTCAGCTAATCTAGCATCTGCTCTTTTCTATCGTCAGGAAATTTCACTATTGTAGTCATCTACTGGTGTTTGCTCTACCACTAAGCACATTCGTATTTGACGTTGCGTGGATTTTCGATCCCAATAAAAACGCCCTATACACTAAATCTTTTCCCTGGGATTGTGTCTGTAGTATTGTCTGTATAAGTAAATGTCGCTGTTCCATCATCAGCTATAGATATACCATTTTCTAATCCACCTTTAAGTCTCTTCTCTAACAATGGATTTTTCTCTTTAAGCGCTGCTTTTAGCTTTGCTTTTTCTTCAGATGCTCAAGCTAGTACATTTTTCACCTTGTCTTGCTGGTAATTTATTTGGTTCGTATTTTTGATTTTCAGAGTATCATCCCACATCTGGTAGAGCTATTGTCTCAATCTTAACATGATCAACACCTCCAGAATTTATATGTATCCCCGCTCCTAGTTCAATATACTGCGTATTAACTGGATCTTTCACCTCATAAGTTACTTGAATTTCTACACCAGCTCCTCCTGCACTTTCCCAATCCGAATAGATAGAACGAGTGTTGTTTCTTAATCTCGCGTAAGCTTCCTTATCACTTCCGTCATCCCATCCAGAACCTGCACGTGTGTCAAAATACCAATTAAGACTTCCATTATGTTCCCACATTGGTCCCTCTTTTGTATGATCAGTATAACGACTCCAGTTATCTGGACTACCATTATTCATAGCTTTCGCGTCAGCTTCACTTTGATAACGAGATGCTACCCCACGTGAGTTACTATTTCTCCATGTTGCCCAGTTATTATATTGTTTGATACCTCTTGCGTTTTGTTACATATTATGACTAGTAGAGTTCACTAAATCCTTTAGACTGTGAACCAATAATCTGGACGGTGCCCTAACCAACTAACCTCACCTCTACGAACAATATTATTATCAGTTCCTGTTGGTGTAATGCTTCCATCAGCATTTTTAGTGAAATTTTTATTAAAATAATACGTTACCGTTACTAACGGTCTGTTTTTAGTGTACGTAGAAGTGTCAACTTTCATTATTATTTCATCATTACTACTTGCACTGAATTAGTATTGGTTTTTAGCGGATTATCATCCCAGTTGGCATAAATTACCGACGTCCCACCATTATCTCCTACAACTGTGAGTTGACAGTCAGCGCACTTCCTTTTACTAGATAAACTAGTCATAGCTATAGTCGCCCCTATCAAAACAAGACGCCGCTCCAAACTAAATTTTTCTTATAGAAACCTTTCTTTTCCTATCTCTCTTCATTATAATTATTTAACCTCTTTTTCTTTTTCTTATTTTTAAACAATAACTCAAATAATATTTTGACATAATTATAACACATTTTAATATTCAATAAAGTAATTTCTTGTTGCAACGACAAAAGTGTAAGCGTCAAAGAATATAGTTTTCTAATTTAATACTAGCTGATTCTTAAATTATTATTTCATAAAATATATTTTTGAACTACTATCTCACTGAAATTCATATTAGATTGAATTTGGCACATTATTAGAATTATGTGCCTGTACTACACTGTTTCTTTTTATAACGTTGGTTTCTAAGATAGCCTATTATTTTTCCTTGCTGATATTTTTATTTTTATATGTGTAATTTTGATTTTATTTTCGATGTTATTTTTATTAATAAATTTTCTAAATTAAAATTCTCCATTTTCTTCATTATAATTGTATTAAAATAATTTTTAGTTAATCTTTTTATTTAGTTAATTAGAAACAATAAAAATAAGCGTATTATTACTTATTTTTCGGAGATAATCCGATTTTGTATAATACACTTATCTTAATTATTATATTCACAAATTTGTTGAATTCTGCCCTCATCAACATTTGTTAATTTAATAATCCAAGATTCTTTTGGATCGACTGAGTTTAAAACTGTTGGCTCTTCTTCTGCTTTTGTTGTATTCCACAACATCACAGCTGCTACGGTGGAGTTAACGTCTAATGTACAGTTTTGATGCTTCTAAACGTGAATAACATCGTCTTTTCCTAATTTATCTTTTTGAAAATTCTACAGAACCCTACAGTACCAACATCATCGCCTGTAACTCTGCAGTTGGTCCGATAATGTAAACTCCCGCTTCAGAATCTCGGCTTTTGCTAATTTGTTTTCATTTACAACCTCTTTCTTTCTTTCTTTTTATAAACTTTGAGCATCAATGTAGTAATTTGACACTGATACTCAAAGAACCATTATACAACATAAATACAACTAAAATTTTAATTTTACGAAATAAATTTTGTAGTGTTACAATTGATGCTGAGACAAAAAGTATAAAAAGAAGAGTAAATCTATATATGAGTACGACAAATCAAGAAAGAATTTACTCTTATGAAAACTATTATAACAGAAAACATGCAAAATCACAACGATATATACCTCATACTTTAGAAACAAGACTAGCTGCAGTAAAACATATAGAAATAAAACCTATTTAACTATTTGTAGACGTTATAAAGTTTCTAAAGCATCTTTAATGCGTTGGAATATATATGGATGGAACTAAAAATCACTTATGGATAAGTCTCACAAACCACATTCTCATCGATCAAATGCTCATACCCAGAAGAATTGGCTTGGTTAAAATCTAATTAAAAAGAAATCCTAATATTTCTATAGGATTGAACTATATGCAAAATTAAAAGTTATTAAAGGATATAATAGAACATCCTTGTTCATTATTTAGGATTCTTAGAAAATTAGGTTTCTATAAAGATATCGAGCTAAAACCTTATATGCAAAACCTTATAACCTCCAAAAACTTTGGGAGAAAAATGGCAACGATGTAAAAATATGTCCTACAAACGTGTTATACTGGTGCACATCCCCGATAAATTTTATCAATATACTATCCATTGATGAGGCTTCTAGAAGATTTATTTATCCTTTTAGGAACTAAATCTTCTTATTCAACCGTACAATTTGTTCAGATGCATATTTCGTTCTTTGGATATAAACCAAAATTATGCTAAACTGATAATGGTTTTGATTTACTCACTTTAAGGACACTAAACGAATACATCCTTTCGATGCATTGTGATCAAGTTAGATATAAAACACCAACTCATTAGACCTAGAACCCCCACGGCATATTGGTAGAGTTGAGAAAGTCAGAAATGATAATGAACGCTTTTATAAATACTTATCTTTTATTCTTATGGATGATCTTATTATCCAAATAGAGAGAAATATCTATATCGTTCTAATCGACTTCCTATATACGGACCTTAGGATGGCTGACTCCCGTTGAAAAGGCGAGAGTTACGAAGCTAGCTTCTGTAACTCTATCATATCAGGTATTTATTTTTCCAACTCTTTGTCTCATCATTTACAAATGACAAATTTTATCTTCGTATTTCTATGTTAATTCTCAGTAAAGGGATGACTCAAAAATCATGATTTCTTGAGCAAGATTTTATCAATGTCACCTCCGCACGGTTTCAATAGATATCTAAAGCTTATAAAGCGAATTTAGATATCAATAAACCACCTAAATCTATAATTTTATATAAACCCTTGTTAAAATTTAGGACTGGGTTAGCTTTAACCTGAAACTCATTTTTAAACTGGAACTTAAATTTGGGAGGTTGCTTTTACCTTTTCATTTTTCGAAAATACTTCTCTGATTCCTTACCCAGAAACTAACTTTGGGAATTCCCCTTGAGTTAAAATTTCTTCTGATTCTGAAACACGATTCGTCATTATTTTCTAAATATTAATCACTAATTTTCTCATTAATTGACAATAAGAACAGATGCATGGTAGAATATAAGAAAGTGAATGGAAATGTCTATTAAAGTTTCATCACAGCCATTTGAAGAACCAGTTCAATTGGCATTATATTATATATTTAATATTCACATACAAAGTGCGAGTATGCGTCGAGCTAAAATGGCTACTTTTTCCATGATTATCCTTTAGCAGATAATATTCTATTAAAAGTATAACTCTGATAATAAATTCACAAGAATTTGGGATAGATGATCTATTTTCATTCCATCACCTCCTTTTGGAGCTAGTAGCTATCCTATTATAACATCAGAAGTTGAGCAAGAGAAAGGTTTTCTTATCGATGTCAGATTAAGAGTTATATTTTTTAAGATTATGTAAACAGAGACCAATTATAACGCTTTAAATTAATTGACAATAAGAAATGCTATGTGGTAGATTATAAGAAAAGTGAATGGAAAATGTCTATTAGATCATCATGAAAGCCAATTGAACTGGTTCTTCAATGGCTTTTTATATAATGTTAATTTACATACAAAGTGACGAGTATGCGTCGTGATCGCAAATAGCTACTTTTTCTGAGAGTGACTCAAAATCGTAATTTCTTAAGAAATAAGATTTTTGTCGAACCACTCTCGTGCACAGTTTATTAAATATCTACTTTACCCAAAGCGAATTTAGACATCAATAAACCACTGTGTCTATAAGTTTTCATATAAACTTTTTAAAAATTAGGACTTTTTAAGCGATTTCTCCCAATAGTGATTTAACAATAGTTTACTTTCCAAAAACATTAAGAAAACTACGATTTTCCCCTTGAATTCACCTTAACTCAATATCAAATCAACAAGTTCTCCTGCTTCTACTTTTCCGAAATAATGACCAAATCTATACTTTCTAATACTTCTAGTAAATCTTCTTCTTTTACTCTACTCGATTAGTTTTTCCTCGACATCACCGACATTACCTTTTCCGAAAAAGTCTCCATAAATCTTAGCTTTTGCGATTCGTCCCGCTTCTACTTCCAGATTAAACTCGACAGTCCCAATCCCAAGACGAGCATCTCGTTATAATTATAACGCGGTGATTTTCCGTAATTTCAATCCCAGTTTTGATATTTCTTAGAAAGCAACTCGTCGATTTTCTCTCCAGTCTTCTTCTGTAAGTTCATAACGTTTTATGTCTTCCAGTCTTTCACAATCAAACAGACGACATAAGTATAAGTCTTTGAAATCTACTACAGATAAATTTCTATATTCCTCATCTAAATATTCTCTAAGACCTGCAAACTCTGCTTTCTTGCAGTCAATTCCTTTTGAGTTCAATGCGATTAGGTGTTAGTATATTCACCATCGCATCATAATTGACATCTAAAAGCAGAGTATATCCACCGTAAATCTTTCCATTTACAAGAGTCATCATAGCTCCACTAACTTTCTTTCCACGACAACAAGGTCATTTCGCCCTGTTTGTTCAACCCCTACTCACACCCCTAGATCATGCCAGGATATTTACTGCAGGTTCAGAATTTTTTAAAGTTTGAGCCATAAACATTACTATCCCCACTCATAATAAGACAGATATTCGCAGCACCTTCATCTAAAACACCGTCACCTCCGCCTGTATCACGTCTAACAAGGGTGATTCCGTGAGCTTTCATGTACTTATGGTTAATCTCTTTTTCTGCATTTTGAAATAGCCCCTATCTGTACTCTTTGGTTTTGCAACAATATGGAAATATAATATCCTCGTCTCAAATTCAATTTATTCAATACATGTACTTGAATCATAGACAGCTCTCTCCATCATATATACTTCCATTTCTTACTCGGTTCATTAAATACATAGCTACCCTCATACTTACTAACATAAGCAGCTACCATTATTTGAGTTTCAACTGGATAACAGTAGCTGCTTCATCTTATAGTCTTTCATTCTTTTAATTACTACGTCCACGACATCATATGCATCTTCTTAATAATTTTTCTAAAATATTATTCCTGATATCAGTCGTTGCAAACAATACTTTAGCAATCTTTCATTTTCAAAATCACTACCTCTTCAACAAAGCAACCTTCTTGCTAATTTCTATCTGATTTCAATCACTGCCTCACCGCACATGACAACTGTAGTAGCCTGCTATTTTTTGCAATTTCTTCTCTATAAAACGTAGCCATCTTCTTAGTAATTTTCTTCTAATTTTCTAAATTCATCTCTCGTGTGTTGCGGCAGACTCTTACCGTAATCCATCATAAGTACGATATCTTTAAACGCAGCTTTGGGTATCGCCAGTCTTTCGATATCCTCCACACCTACATCTAGATTAATATCTTCCTCACGATTTTCTCGGAATTTAGCTACAAAATCCGGCTCAGCAACAAAAACACTAGATAATCCAATCATCTCAGCGTGCATAATAGCTTCACGACTTTTTTCTATACTATTTATTCCTCCAGTCGCCATCAAAGGCACACGTCCTGCTAGGTGTTCATGGACTACTTCATTAATCAAACGACCTTCGTTAGGACCTTCAGCACGAACTTTATTCAGATAAATATTTTGCCCCCAGCTGGCTATCGCAATGTAAGATAATGGCACTCTTTTCTAGTATCCAATCTGTGAGTTGGTTAAATTCTTCAACAGTATAACTCGATTATAGCACCGCGCGTTTCTTCTGGAGTTGCTCTATAACCGAGAATAAAATCCTCAGGTGCTTCATTTTTTATAACTTCATACACCTTTTCAAAAACTTCTAGTATAAATCTAGCTCTATTTTCTAGTGAATCTACACCGTATTCATCATGGCGCTTATTCGATACCGTTGAGAAAAACGTCTGTAGCATTAGTTTTTGTGCAGTTGATATCTCTATTCCTGCAAAACCTGCACGTATCGCTCTTCTCGTCGCATCTTTGTATTTTTGTTTAATCACACCGATCATCTCATGTGACAACTCTTCTACCTCATGTTCAAACGGAAGGTGCAGTTTTAACTTACTAGGACCATAAACCTTATGATTTACCCCGTAATAATTAGCACCCGCTCCTGAATAAGTCAGTTGTAAAATAGCCTTCGCTCCGGCATCTTGCATTGTACTTGCCATCTTAGTAAGTCCTGGAATACATCTATCATCATGTGCAGACCAAGCTCGATCAATCTGCTCATCAACATCGACATAAGCCGCACCTGTTACCTGTAGTGGTGCTGACTTAGCGCGTCTTAATGCATAATCCAAATCCTCTTTTGTGATAATTCCATCTTTTGTAGAAGAATTAGTCGTCATCGGTGACAGTACAAACCTATTTTCTAACTGCACACCGTTTGCTAGTTTTTATGGGAGTTAATAATTTTTCCATAAACTCACACCCTTTTACATGGTTTGTGAAACTAGCTTAAAATTAAGTCTACTAATCTCTTTTTCGCTTCTACATTTCGAAGTAGAATGATAGATCGATACTTCCTAATACTTCAAAGTAAATCTTCTTCTTTTACTCTTACTCCGATAAGTTTTTCTTCTACATCACGTACGTTACCTTTTCCGAAGAAGTCCATAGATTTTCGCTTTTGTAATACGTCCTTCTTCAACTTCTAAGCTGAAATCAACTGTTCTCGATTGCAAAAGGTGAGCATACACGGTTATAGTTATAACGTGGTGATTTTCCGTGAGTTTCCAAATTCCCAATCATGATATTTTCTCATCTGCTAATTTTTCAATTGCGGCCAGTCTTCATCAGTTAACTCATATCTCTTGCATCTTTAATGTCTTCAATTCCCATTAATCCACAGATAATTAAGTTTTTGAGACTCATCGATTGTTACGTTTTTTGGTATTCAGGTTTTAATAGTTCACGCATCCCATTACACGTGCTCTTACTGATTCAATACCTTTTGATTCAATACGGTTTGGAGTTAAGGCATTAACCATCGCTTCATAGTTTACATCAAGAAGCAATGAGATATCCTCCATGTGATTTTACCACGTACTAATGCTCACCCAGCTCCACTTACTTTTTACCAGAGCAGTTCGATCGTTACGACCTTTTGTTCAACTCCTGTAGCTCCTAAGCTGTGACAGTCATCTCACTGCTGGTTGATAGAATTTTTGCTAGTTCCGTACAGCATCAGTGTCCCCAGGCATTAAGAAACTATACGTTATCAGCACCGTTATCAACATATACAGCACCAACTCACCTGTATCACGACGTACTAGGATAATATCTTTTTCTTTCATGTAGTCGTGATTTAGCTTCAGTTTCAGCATTTTGGAATAATCCAATTTCCACTTTTGGTTCACAGTAGTATGGAAGATTACAGTCTCATCGATATCGATGTTGTTAAGTACGTAAACTTGCATCGCCGTACTAGCGCTCCATCTGGTAAATATTTTCCGTTTCTAATTGGTTCTATTAAATGCATAATTCTCTCTCCTTTATAAATTTTGTTAATGTATGTTCTAATGTAACTTTTTATTGCATTCTTAACATAATTCAATCTGCAATATTATAAAATTTCATTGCGAATTTTATTTTCACAGTCTATATCTCAAAAATCTCATTGCCAACTTTTTCATAATTTATGTATGCACCTAATGCACTACCTGAAAAGTTATTACGGGCTGACCCAAAAGCCCAAATTTTAACAAAGTGTATATGATAACTCATAGACGCAGTGGTTTGTGATATCTAAATTTGCTTTATAAAAAGCTTTCGGAGATACTAATAAACCACTGCGGAGAAGTGATTCGACAAAATCGATTTCTCTGAAATCACAGATTGAGTCACTCCCTCCCAGCAACTCTTCAACCTCAACGTTGGCTCCCTACTATTTGAGTCAAACCACACCTCTAGAAGCAATCCTTTCTGGGAATTGATATTTCTTCTGGTTCATAGTAACCATTAACGCATTAGGATTTTTATCAAGTTCTCTATAAAATGGATATTTTATAAACTGCGGCGTTGTAAATCCTATCCCGATTTCGATAAATAATGTTTTCTTATCACGATTTTTCTAAAAATTCATTGTACTTATCAAGATGTTCGAAAAAGATTGGATGTTCTACCATTCCCTTTTCAGCATTTCTTTTATTCACCTCAAGTGGTGCACCACATTCCGGACATAATGGAATAGACCTGTAGTCAACTTCCATATTTTCTTGCTCAACAGCTAATCTACGCATTAACGCTTCATCTTGGTAAGTCTTCGCATGGCAATGTTTACTGCAATGCATAAGCCCATACTTCCCTTGAATATGGAAGACCTTATCCATATCATAACCTGCAACATCAAAGGCGATTATCGGCATTCAGTCGTAATAATATGGTGGTTTTTATCTTGAAGTATGTTTTTCAACGCCTTATAACTCGCACCAACAGGTCGATCAAAATAATTTAACAAGACAAAACGACTTTGAGACGCCCAGTATTCCTGTGAACTCGGAAAATCAAACAAACTCGCCTGTAACATATCCAAAAACTTATATTTTTCTACAAAATCCTTAAAATTACTCGTAAATCTTCTCCAATAGTAAAACCATCTGCAGCTGACATTCCAGCTCCTATTCCTCATGACTATCGCCTCAGCTTCATCTATTAGCTGTGCTAGTTTTTCGGCATTGTTTTCTTCTAACTCTATCGCCTTCCAAGTCATTAATTTTTCTCCTCTTTTTCCGTTAGCTCTTTAACTCAAAAATCTCAATAATATTTTTCTTCTTTTCATTGTTGGTACTAAAGGTATGCACATCAATTCTTCTAATTCGAATTCTGCAGCTAAATTTTTTAGTTTTTCTATTACTACATCCTTCGTACCCCAAACTAAACGGGTTCTATTTTTTTCTATTTTTTCTTTATCTTCTTCGGTAATCTCGTAATCTTTAGCTGTTTGTATGCTAGGAATCTGTCAAACTCTGTAAATTCTTTTCTTACCAAGAAGCCAAACATCTAAACAGCGTACTAAATCTTTTTGCTTCCTGTTCATCTTCCCTATCGCATAAAACACGGCAACAACATCTTTGCGTGTTTTTGTTGCTTGCGCATCTTAGTACGATAAGTATTTAAACATCTTTTTAGCTGTTTCTATATAATCTACAGCCTGATTAAAGAATAGACCATAAACATAGTTTTTGACCTAACTCGCAGCTAGATTCGCACTCTTTTCACTAGTAGATGACAACCACATCGGACTCACCTTCACTTCTGGCGGTTGAACAAGTATCTCATTTTCTGTAAGAAGATTCAATAAATCTCTACAACTATCATTGTACTCGTCTCTCGTTATCGGTGTGGTCCCCATCAGTTTCTGAACTACTTTTGTCCCAGGATTATTCCCAATTCCTAGATTTCACCCTATCTGGATATAATGCACTAAGCAGCTTAATCCATTCGCTATTCTTATATGGTGAATAATGAGGAATCATTATTCCACCTGAACCTATTTGTATCTTCTCTGTATTTTGAAGAAGATGTAACATTAATAACTCAGGGCTACTACTTGCCAAAGCGGGTACCTGATGATGTTCAGCCATCCAAAAACGACTATACCCTAGTTTTTCAGCTAGGCGAGCTAATTCAGTACCTCTCTCTAGCCTCTACTCGCACTCTTTCCTTCATCTACAATGGCGTAATCTAAAAATACTAAGTTTCATATATTATCCTCTATGTTTTACATTTTATTTTATACTTGGGAATTCCTCAAAATCATAATTTTCGAAGAAAATAGGATTTTGTTGAGTTATTCTCTCTTACATATTACTTAGATTTACATAATTTCTATCCTCTGTGCAGTGCTATTAAAAATTTATCTATTCTCAAATTCATTTTTACCTTTTTATCTAGTAAATTATCTGATATAATAAATTATAAGAAAAACCTTTTTCTGAAATTACGAACTTATTATATCATACTTTTCAGTAAAAGTACACACACCTAGCACCATTTCTTTTAAAAATATTATAAAAATTAGGCTGATTTAATTTATTGATTTTTATAAATTTACATAAATCAAATAGAAACTACTTCATATTTTAATTTTTATCTCTTAGAGTATTAGTTTTAGTTGTATGTTTATTATGTTACTATAGAGGGTACTATGGAATCAAAATTATTAACACTTATTAAACTTGCTAACGGTATAGAATTGGAAAATCGCTTTGTTCTTTCTCCTATGACAACGAACTCTTCTACTTCAGAGGGGTTTATTACAGAAGAAGATCTACTTTACGCCGAAAGACGAAAAAACACCGCACCTTTACAAATTACAGGAGCTGCTTATGTGTAACCTTGAAGGTCAACTTTTGAATACGGCTTTAGTGTTCATGATGATGCGTGTATTACTGGACTTAAAAAAATGGCACAGGCTATGAAGTCTGGTGGTTCAAAAGCTATTCTTCAATTAACACATGCTGGGCGTTTCGCCAATCACTATGTCACTACTAATAAACGTGCTGTCGGTCCGAGTTATATGGAACTTAATTCTCAGAGAACATATCGTCCACCCTCTTTCTATAGAAGATATACAGAAAATAAGAGAAGATTATAAGCAAGCTGCTAGTCGTGCTATCGCTGCAGGTTTCGATGGTTTAGAAATATCTAGTGCACAACGTCTTCTATTACAAACATTCTTCTCTACTTTCTCTAACGAGCGCCATGATGAATATGGAGTAGATACATTAGAAAATCGTTCACGCTTCATCCTTGAAGTTTTTGAAGATGTATATGAAGTAATAAAAAGAAGCACCGAAAGACTTTATCTTCGGTTATCGTGCAACTCCTGAAGAAACTCGCGGGAAGAAGTCTGGTTATACAGTTGAAAATTTAATCAACTTACAGATTGACTATTAGAAAGAGTCCCTCTATCATACATGGCAATTGCCAGCTGGGGGCAAAATATTTATCTAAATACGGTACGCGCGGAAGGTCCGCATCACGGTCGCCTTATTAACGAAGTTGTCTACGAACACTTAAATGGAAGAATTCCATTTAATCGCATCAGGTGGTATCAATACTATCGAAAAATGTGAAGCAGCCATACTACATGCAGATATGATTGGATTATCTTCACCATTTGTCGCAGAACCAGACTTTTGTAGAAAAACTAAAAGCAAATCATATAGATGATATAAATCTAGATGTCGGGGTTGAAGATATAGAACGTCTAGCTATTCCAAAAGCTGCATTTAAAGACATCGTACTCATGATGGACTACGGTAAGAGCTTATCTCAACACACTAGGGATGAATTTAGAAAATTAGAAGAAAACTATTAAAATAACTCTCTTTATTACTAGGAGTATTACCTTTGTATAAAAATTAAAACAATTTTAGTTTGAAGGAATACTCCTATTTTTATAAATTTATTATAAAGGGAGTGACTCAAAAATCTGCGATTTCTTAAGAAACAAGATTTTGTTGAATTATTCCAGCAAAAATTTATTAGATATTAAAAAGCTTAAAGTGAATTTAGATATCTAAAGGCTCTTAAAGCGAATTTTTGAACTCAATAAACCACTGCAGCTATGAATTTTCTCTGTAAACTTTTAAAAATCTAGGATTTCAGAGTAACCTCCATTTTATAATTCATTATCAATTTACATAATTTTTATTCTCGATTGATTCAAACAATAAGTTTTTCATAATATTTTTAAAATCGTTCACCTTTTTCTGTTAACATAACACCTTAAATTATATCACTGCATTTATTCTACTTTTTCATTTTTCTTAAAAATTTTAAAAACACGTTTAAATTAATTTTTGAAAACTTTTACTTTTATACTTTACAAAACTCCATTTAAAAAGTGTTACAAAATTAACTTGAAAGAGGATTTAACATCATTAAATTTAAAGATTCATATATAAAAAGGGTGCTATTATGCTAATAAAAAGTAAAAAGTTTAGTCAAGCGGGCAATTTCTTCCCTCTTATTTTAGAAGTAGAAGATATTACTGCTGTTTATGATTATGACGCATTCGATAAAAGTAGATTATGATTTCTGATCTAATCGATATTTTACCTGGTTTTATAGATGTTCATACTCATGGAGCTTATGGTTACGATACTAATGATGTTAACGAAGAGGGGCTTCGTAACTGGACTAAAAATATCGTTTCTGAAGGAGTAACTTCATTTTTACCAACAACTATTACACAAACTGAAGAAGTTCTTTTTAAAAGCTGTTGCTAATGTAGCAAAAGTATATGAAGAAGGCTATGAAGGAGCTGAAATTTTAGGAATTCACTTCGAAGGACCTTATCTTGACGTAGAAAAACGTGGTGCTCAACCTAAAAATTGTATCCAAACACCGAGCGTTGAACAATTTAAAAAATTCCAAGCAGCTAGCAATAACCTAATTAAACTTATCACTATCGCATGTGAAAAAGACATCGACTACAAACTTACTAAATATCTAGTAAGTCAAGGAATTCGTGTAAGTTTAGGGCACTCAGCTTGTAATTATAAAGAAAGCTATTTAGCTTTCGCTAATGGTGCAACTTCTCAAACTCACGTTTATAACGGAATGGTTGGTTTCCATCACCGTGATGGTGGTCAAGTTGGATTTGCGTTGCGAGCTCGCGATGCTTATGGAGAAATCATTTGTGATGGTATTCACTCTACTACAGATGCTTTAAATACATACTTCACAGCAAAAGGACGTAATCATGGAATTATGATTACCGATTCACTTTGTGCTAAAGGATGTGGTCGCGGTTCATATATCTTCGGTGGAGAAAATATGGAAATATACGAAGATGGTAGTGCTCACCGTGATGACGGACGTCTAGCTGGTTCTACACTTAGAGTTATCGATGGACTACGCGTCTTAATAGAAGATGCTTTAGTCCCTGTCGATGCTGCAATTAACTCATGTACAAAAAATCCTGCAGAGATGTTAGGTTTCGGAGATAGAAAAGGAAAACTTAAAGTTGGATATGATGCTGACTTCGTAGTTATCTCTCCTGCTTATGAGGTACTAACAACATTTGCACGCGGTAAAGAAGTTTATAAAAAAGAAGATTAAAAAGTAAGGGTAATTCTATGAAATATTTAGTTTTTGATTCTAAAAAGAAGCTTCAAAAGAAGCATACAAAATTTTAAAAAGTTTGATTAATGAAAATTCAACACTAGGTCTTGCTACTGGTGGATCACCTATAGCTTTATACGAAGAAATGATTGCTGACTATAAAGCAGGTAATTTCAGCTATAAAAATGTAAAAATCTTACAATTTAGATGAATATGTAGGAATCAGCTACGATCATCCAGAAAGTTACCATAAATTCATGGAAATTAATCTATTTCGATCATACTCGATATAGAAAAAGCAAATACTCATGTTCCTGATGCTGGTAATAGCGACTTAAATGCAGCTTTAAAAGCCTATCAAGAACAATTAAATAGTGCTGACATCGATGTACAAATTCTTGGAGTTGGATCAAACGGACATATCGGATTTAATGAACCTGGCACACCTTTTGAAAAGGAGTTCATGTCGTTGATTTAAAACAAGAAACTATCGAGGCAAACTCTAGATTTTTAACAATGATATTAATCTAGTACCAAAACAAGCTGTAAATTATGGGAATAAAAAGACATCATGCGTGCTAAACATATAATCTTATTAGCATTTGGAGAAGCCAAACAACACGCTATTAAGAGTTTAGTAGAGGGTGATGAAATAACTGAAAATATTCCATGTACTGTTCTAAAAAATCACCCTAGTGTATATGTTCTAGTGGATAAAGAGGCAGATTTCAAATAATAAAAATTTTTGGGAGTGGTCCTCGACTAAAACTTCATCCACAGTCGAGCCCTCCCTCTATAATAAATATATCAGTGTAAGCGTTTAATTCGAAGTAACAAAAATTTGTGGGAGTGGTATTCGACTATAACTTCATCCACAGTCGAACCCTCCCACTATAATAAATATATTAATGTAAGCGTTTGATTCATAATAACAAAATTTATGGGAGTGGTCCTCGACTAAACAAAAATCACCAGTCGAATCCTCCCTCTATAAATAACAATACTATGTAAGCGCTCGATTCGTAATAACGAAATTTGTGGGAGTAGCATTCGACTAAAACTTCATCCACAGTTGAGCTCTCCCTCTATAATAAATATATCGATGTAAGCGTTCGATTCATAATAACAAAATTTGTGGGAGTGACCCTCGACTAAACAAAAATCACTGGTCGAACCCTCCCACTATAAACAATAAAATGATGTAAGCATTTAATTTTAAAATAAAATTAGTAGAGAGGTACTAAGATGAGTAAACAACTAAATTGGATAAATATAGCTACTGTAGCGGCTCAAAAAGGCTACGAAAATAATATTGGTACAGCAGGATTAGTTAAAGGAGTATTAGGCAATAAACTAATCTTTGGTGGAGGGGCTAACTTCCCTGGAGGACTTCCTGTAGATGGAGGAGTTAAAGTAAACCATAAAGATGTATATCATATGAAGAAACAACTGAGGGAGTAACTTTATTGTGATCAGATTCAATTTGACTATCCTCTAACATATGGACCAAGTGCAGTACATAACAATACTTTATACTACATTGCGAATAAAACTGAAACATCAGCAGAATTATTAACATTCACTGTTGTTGAAGATGAATTAAAAGTAGAAGTTGTTGATACACTTCCATTTACAGTTGAAAATATTATTGCTAAAGTTCACGAAAATAAATTATACTTCGGTATCGGATCTATTAACGGATCAAATAACAATGAACTTTATGCATACGATTTAGCAACTAAGAAATTCGAAGTATTTTCAGAATTTCCTGGGAAATTACGTAATCAAGCAGTAAGCTATGTATATATAATGAACTGTATATATTCGGTGGTGGAGCTGCTGAAACATACAGTGATGGGTATAAAGTTAACTTAGAAACAAAAGAATGGACTCAACTTGCTGATGTAGTTATCGATAACGAAGAAGTATCTCTACTAGGTGCTGATTGGGCTCCATTAAACGACCATGAACTACTAGTAATCGGTGGTTTCAACAAAAGATGTTTTGGAAAGATGCAGTATTTAACTTAACAACTTTACAAGGTGGAAGATCATGCGAAATATCGTGACGCATACTTCAGACGCCCTGTAAGTGACTACAAATGGAATAAAAAAGAATTAGTCTATAACTTAAAAGAAAACTTCTGGTACCAATTAGGAGAAATTCCTTTTGAATCACCTTGTGGTCATGCCCTGTTATCTACAGAAAATAACATATATTCTATCATGGGGGAGATTAAAACCAGCAGAAAGAAAACCATATATCCATAGAACTAAAATAATAATAATAAAAACTACTCAACAATAAAGTGTTGAGATAGTTTTTATACAACTTATATCGATAGTGTATAATATTTTGTGTAAACAGAAAAAGTCAAGAGAAGTTGAAAAAGACATAGAAAAAGAGACTCCTAGGTGTAAAATAAAAGTTAACCACAACTCATTACGAAAGGAATCTCTCATGAATAATAATAACACAAAAATTAGTAAATGCACTACTAAAAAGGAGAAGATATTTCAGAAATATTTAGAGCTGAAGTAGAAAAAGCTATAAACACAGTATTAGAAGCTGAACTCACAGGATTTCTAAATTATGAAAAACATTCAGTAGAAGGATATAATACAGGAAATTCAAGGAATGGAAGTTATTCAAAAACAATATATAGTGAGTATGGGAAATTATCAATAAAAAGTTCCAAGAGATCGAAATAGTGAATTTACACCTCAAACTTTAGTACCATATAAAAGAAAACACAAAAATTTAGAAGAAACAATAATATTACTGTATAAAAGAGGCATGACTAGCAAGAGAAATAGGTAAAATTGTAGAACAATTGTATGGACACTACTATTCACCACAAACAATAAGTGTTATAACTAAAACAATTAGATGAAAAAGTTAAAGAATATCATTCAAGAAAAATAACAAAAGATTATGTGGTAGTATATGCAGACTCAACATATATTAGTGTGAAAAGAGGACAGTAGGAAAAGAAGCACTACATATATTAATGGGAATAACAATAAGCGGAGAAAAGAAATCCTATCATATGAATTATTTCCAACAGAATCACCAGAAAACTATAAAAATATGTTAGAAGACCTTCAAAAAGAGGGTTAAACAAAAGTATTATTGTTTGTCACAGATGGATTAAAAGGAATAAAAAGAAAAGCTTGAAGAAGCCTTTTCCTAAAAGTAGTATCAAACATGCTGGACGCATGTAATAAGGAATGTTTTACTGAAAGTAAGATCGAAAAGATAAAGTGGAAATATCAGAAGATTTAAAAGTGGTGTATCAAGCATCGACAAAAGATAAGGCAGAAAAAATCTAGCATTATTTATAGATAAATATAAAGAAAAATATCCTAAAGTAACAAATAGTCTATTAGATGTTAGAGATTGTCTATTTACATATTATTTATTCCCAAAAATCAATAAGAAGAAGTATTTATACAACAAATATAATAGAAAAATTATAATAAACATTTAAAAAGGAATAAAGAAAAAAAGAACAATTCCCCTAATGAACAATCCCTAAATAGATATGTTTGTGTATTAGCGTGTGAATATAATGTAAAATATGCAGGTATATCGCACTATGGTTTTAGTATGGCGAAAGAAGAATTAGAGAATATGATAGAAGAAATATATAAACTAGCTTTTTATTCCTTCTAGAGTTTAGATTTTCTATGATTTTGTCAAGAACAAGGGCAAGCCTTCTTTGAATTCTTGACAAAATTCTAGAAAAATCTTATTAAACTCTAAGGAATAAAAAAGCCATAAGAACTAATAAAATTATAAATAGTTAACTTTATTTAAAAACATCAGATTATGTTTACACAAAAATCTTGACACTGCCCTTATATCAGTGTATCTTAACTTGCGCTAGGCAAAACAAGAGGAGGGGAACCCAAAAATCCTAGATTCAAAAAGTTTATAAGAAAAGTCATAGACGCAGTGGTTTATTGATATCTAAATTCGCTTTAGAAAAGCTTTTTTAAAATATCTAATAAACTTTGCAGGAGTAATTCAACAAAATCTTGTTTCTAAGAAATCACGATTTTTGAGTCACTCCCTTTAAATTTTCTTATAATATCTACTTTAATATCTATTTCAAATAAAAAGAACCTTCCAAAAGGAAGGCTCTACATTG